>Ga0102812_10000127_pt1 | contig 53444 bp, 43 predicted proteins | sample ColrivemetaGS713_FD_79334 | JGI IMG/M metagenome (GOLD analysis project Ga0102812, IMG submission 79334) | Estuarine microbial communities from the Columbia River estuary - Flood tide ETM metaG S.713 | ecosystem: Environmental > Aquatic > Marine > Intertidal zone > Estuary | place: USA...
CGATCCGGATCTTGATGTCGCCACCCGTGACCTTGGCGAACAGCTCTTTCGCCATTTGCTGGCAGGTCGCGTGCTCGGCGCTATGGGTAAAGATCGTGGGGAGGGTAATTTTCAGGCTCCCCTTGGCTGCAAGAGTGGCTAGCGAAATAGGGGCCACCGCGCCAGATGCGTTGCCGAACGAAATCATCATCCCTAAGGGTTTGAGGCTGTTTAGCGACCCTTCAAACGTATCGGCACCCACGGCATCCATCATAACATCAACGCCTTTGCCACCTGTCAGGTTACGGACCTTGGCCGCGAAATCGGGATCGGTGCGGTAGTTGATGCAATGCGTCGCACCATGATCAAGCGCGAGTTGGCATTTTTCATCGGTGCCAGCGGTGCCGATCAAAGTGATCCCTTCGGACCGCGCCCATTGGCAGGCCAAAAGACCGACACCACCAGCCGCCGCGTGGAAAAGCACTGTGTCGCCTTTTGCGATCGGGGTGGTCCGGCGGAACAGATAATGGGTCGTAAGACCCTTGAGCATCATGGCGGCCCCTTCTTCAAAGGTAATCGCATCGGGCAGCGGGCAGACCTGCGCGGCAGGCATAACCCTGGCCCCGCAATAGCTGCCGGGTGGGGTAGACGCATAGGCGGCACGATCCCCGACCTTGAGGTGCGTGACATCCGGTCCGATTGCTTCGACGACACCGGCGGCCTCCATGCCCAGGGCGGCCGGCAGCGTCAGAGGATAAAGTCCATCGCGCTGATAGACATCGATGAAATTCAGACCAATCGCGTGATGACGGATGCGGATCTGACCGGGGCCCGGTTCGCCGACGGGGCGTTCTTCGATCTGCAGGGTTTCAGGGCCGCCGTGGGCATGAATTACAACTGTGCGAGCCGATTGTGTCATCTGGTCCTCCACTTTCATTGAAAGTGGTAGTGCCCCGCGCCCGATTGGTCCAGCCGAGACTTTGCCCTAGAGCGGCCAGCGCTTGGGCACCCCCGCCACATCCTTGGCTTTTTCCAGCAAGGATACATAATGCGGCATCGCGTGGGGAAAGATCCCCGCTGATTGCGTCGAAATCAGGATCGCCTTGCCCATATGGCTGAACCCCGAAGGAAGGCTGGTCACCAGATCGTCGGTCCGGCAAATCGACAGGCATTTTTCGTCGTCCACAACGCGGTTCGCGGTCTTTTTGGGACGGGGCGCTGCAAAGCCGATTGCAGGCACAGACCAGGATTTTGAAAGGATCTGGGTCGCGGCGGCACCCAGCGAATGACCGATAATGAATTTGGGTTTGCGGTCGCCCACCCAATCGAAAACGATCCGCGAATAGCTGAGGAACCCTTGGTGCCACCATGTCTGGCTTGCGCCTTTTTCGGTTGGGCCATCGTCGAAACGATATTGTTTATGACCGACGTTGAAGATCCGAAGATTGAATTTCAGATAGTCATTCAGGCTGTTTGATCCGGGCAGAACCAAAGTTCCATTCTCCAGCAAGACAGCCTGAACATCATTGTGGTCGAGTGTGTCGGAAACGGCGGGTTTGATGATCCCTTCGGGGTCATAACTCGCGCGGGCCAAAAGCGCCGCATCAGCAAGTTTATAGGCGATCATCGGTCCCTCCTGTTTCCTGTCGTTTCAAGTGTGGCCCAAAAGCGGGCCAACACAAAGGCAGGAATCCCAGACCCCAGAAGGGAGGAAGATCAGTCAACGCTAGATCAGTAAACGCCTTCCCATCCATCCCCGACGAGCGGGCTATGCGCCGACGACCCTGTCGATTTGTTCACAGGACCCAAGCCGTAAAGCATATCATCGCTGTATGAGCGGCTGGTTTGGCTCAGGTCTGCGCAACCGGCCAATAGAATAAGGACGAGCCCGAAGCTCGGTAACAATGTACGGGTCATAAGTGTCTTCCTTTCTGCGTGGAATGACGAACTGCTCGATGTGCGGATGACCATTCCGCACAGGTCTAATATATCCTTTTAGATATTTGTTTGTAGGGGATCAGCCGTAAAGCATTGGTAGCGTTGCGGAAATGTATCGCCCAATTGGGGGGTATGCTGCGCGGTTACGCTGTCCCGCGCAGCATTTCGTGGTTAGTTGCTGATAGACCGCAATATCCGCTGCCCCGGAAAATCTGCCCCCAGAATTTGTTCTCGGGTGTCGCGGGCAAAGCCCGTGACAAGTTCGCGATAGAACCCATCCCCCGAGTTGATCGCCGCATCAAAGATCGCACCTGTGGTGGTTTCTGCCGCGTCGCCCGCCGTGACCTGAATGGCATAAGTTCCCAGCAAATTGCCGGACAGGTCTACGACTCGGGCGGATCCTTGTAGAATGGATCGGTCCCGTCCAAAGGCGGTGGTGGTCGCCCCAGCGACATTCAAGCGCGCGATATCAACGACTAGCTTGACCCCGCCGCCATCCATTCGGTCCACGAGTTCGCGTTCGATCGTGCCTTTGAGGTCCCCCGAAAGCCGGCTGCTGTAATCGGCGGCCCGCGTGCTTTCAAACGCCGTGCCTGTGGTTGTGACCTCGACAGAGGCAAAGGTCAGCGATGCCCGAACCTCGCGGCTGATCGGGTTGGAATTGGGCAGAGGCGCGCAAGCCGTTGCCGCCATCAGGGCCACGGCAAGGCCGGAAAATTGACGTCTGTTCATCGGAATGATCCCCCTTGATCGAAACAGTGGGGGATGAATTTCCTGTCGGCTGTCAAATGGCAACAGCCCGGGAGTCACGTTTCATGTCACCCTATTTCAGCGATAAACCTGATCTTCGGTCGGGAAGGCGCGCGATTTGACGTCTTCGGCATAGCGCCGGACCGAGTCTTCGATCATCGGGCCCAACTGCCCGTAAACCTTGACAAATTTCGGTGTCCAGGGGTTCAGGCCCAACATGTCTTCCAGCACGAGGATCTGGCCGTCGCAGTCCGCGCTGGCACCGATGCCAATGGTAGGAATGTCGATCTGTTTCGTGATCTTGGCGGCCAAAGGTTCGACCATTCCTTCCAGAACCACGGCAAAGGCCCCGGCCTCGGTCACGGCGCGGGCGTCTTCTTCGTGCAGGGGCCAGCTGTCTTCGTCGCGGCCTTGGGTTTTGAACCCACCCATGACGTGGCTCGATTGCGGGGTCAGGCCGATATGGGCCATCACCGGAATACCCCGTTCGACCAGGAACCGGATGGTTTCCGCCATACGTTTGCCGCCCTCGATCTTGACCGCGCCGCAGCCGGTTTCCTTCATGATGCGGGCAGCATTGCGGAACGCCATATTGGGGCTTTCCTCGTAGGTGCCAAAGGGCATATCGACGACGATCAACGCCTTTTTGGTGCCGCGCACAACCGCTTTGCCATGCATGATCATCAGGTCAAGCGGCACGCCAACGGTGCTTTCCATCCCGTGCATCACCATTCCTAGACTATCCCCCACTAGGATGAAATCCGCGAATTTATCGACGATAGCAGCGGTATGGGCGTGATAGGAGGTCAAAGAGACAATCGGCTCTCCGCCTTTGCGACGCGCGATCATCGGAACGGTATTGCGACGCACGGCTTGGGTCTGGGTGCTCATGGGGTGATCTCCCTTTGGTCAATCAATAGGACAGGGTTATCGGCAGGGCCGAATTCGGCGGAAATCATGATGCCGACGGGTGCGATAATCGCGCCCGATGCCGGTGCAAAACTTGCCGCATCGACGATGTCGATAGCGCGCAGCGTGGCGCGAGGTTCGGACATAATGGTCAGACGGATCGCTTCGGACATCGCCTCGACCGTGCCACCTGCGCGGGCGACTTGTTCGGCGGCAATCAAGGATTTGTTCAGACAGACTGCTGCTGCGCGATCTTCGGCTACAAGCCGCACATTGCGCGACGACATGGCCAGCCCGTCGGCTTCGCGCACGGTGGCGACGCCGACGATACGGGTCGGCATATGCAGGTCTGTGGCTAGCCGCCGGATCACAGCCAATTGCTGATAATCCTTTTCCCCGAAATAGGCGGCATCGGCCCCCGCGATATTCAACAGCTTGGTGACAACCGTTGCCACGCCCCTGAAATGTCCCGGCCGCACAAGGCCATGATAGACATTTGCCAGTCCGGTCGTTTCGACAATCGTCTGGTCGCCGTCGGGATACATTTCCCCGACAGTCGGCATAAAGACAGCACTGACGCCCGCTTTTTCCAAAAGGTCCAGATCCTGCGCTTCGGTTCGGGGATAGGTTTCAAGGTCCTTGGGGTTGCCGAATTGGGTCGGGTTGACAAAGATCGTCGCAATGACCCGATCCTGCGCACCCTTGGCCTCTGCCACCAGTTGCATGTGCCCCGCATGAAGCGCGCCCATCGTGGTCACGAGTCCCACCGTTTCCCCCGCCGCGCGAAAACTCGCGACAACGGCGCGAAGGTCGGCAACAGTCCGGCAAATGTGCATTTCTTGACCCGCTTTGCTGAGTGTTGCCAAGGTGTATCTGGGACCCGTCCACTGGGCAAGTCGACCGTAGCGGCAAACGCGACCGACATCTGCGTCGTTTTCGACGTGCAAGGCGTCGGCTGGCTCTCGCTTAACCCGCCGCTTTAGGACAAATTGCGATCAATTCTGAAACGGAGTCGGTCATGCAAACCCAAGTCAAAGCCCTCGTTGTCGGTGGCGGTGCTGTCGGCACCTCGATCGCCTATCATCTTGCCAAGGCGGGGTGGAAAGATGTCATGCTGCTCGAACGGGACGAGCTGACCTCGGGGTCCACATGGCACGCTGCTGGCCTTTTGCCGCTGTTCAACATGTCCTTTGCGACAACCCATATCCACAAATATTCCGTCGATTTCTACAAAAGCCTCGAGGCCGAGACGGGGTTGAACGCCGGCTTTGCCGTGGTCGGCAACCTGCGCATGGCCCAGACCGACGAGCGGATGGACGAATACATGCTGTATTCGTCGGTGGCCGAAACCGCCGGCGTCTATCACGAATTCCTGTCGCCCAAGGAAATCAAGGAACGCTGGCCGCTGGTCCGGACCGAGGACCTGAAAGGCGCGCTGTTCCACCCGCAGGACGGCTATATCAACCCTGCCGACGTGACCATGGCGATGGCCAAGGGCGCCCGCCAGCGCGGTGTCATGATCGAACGCAAATGGCAGGTCGATGGATACGAATGGAAGGGCGACCACTGGGACGTGACCGTCACCAAAATGGTCGAAAAGGGCGGCAACCTTGTCCAGTCCGACGAAACCATGGTGATTTCGGCGGAACACGTTGTCACCGCCACCGGCAACCACGCCCAACGCACCGCGCGGATGCTGGGGATCAAGTCCCCTGCCATTCCGGTCGAACACCAGTTCATCGTGACCGAACCCGACCCGATGCTGCAGGAATACCGCAAGAACAACCCAGAACACCCCGTTCTGCGCGACGCCGACGCGAAATGGTATGTCCGCGAAGAACGCGGCGGCTGGATCCTTGGCCCCTACGAACGCGGCGCGCCCGCCCGGTTTGAATATGGGGTTCCCGACAGTTTCCGCGCCGACCTTTTCCCGCTCGATCTTGAACGGATCGAGGAAGAATACATGGCGCTGATCCACCGGGTGCCGTCGTCGGAAACCGTCGGTCTCAAGGACGATTTCAACGGCCCGATCTGTTACACCCCGGATGGCAATCCGCTGGTCGGCCCGGCGCCGGGCTTGCGCAATATGTGGCTGGCCGAAGGGTTCAGCTTTGGCATCACCGCGGCTGGCGGCACCGGTTACTACCTTGCCCAGTTGATGGTCGAAGGCGAAGCAGAGATCGACATGGCGTCGCTTGACCCCAAGCGCTACGGGTCGTGGATCACCACCGACTACAGCGTCAAGAAGAACGAAGAATGCTATGAGCATGTCTTTATCCTTCACCACCCCGATGAAGAACGCGAAGCGGCCCGCCCGCTGCGCACTGCCCCCGCCTATGACCGCCAAAAGGCGCTGGGCGCGCAGTTCGGCCAAGTCAACGGCTGGGAACGCCCGATCTATTACGGCCCCAAAGACGCCCCTGCCGATTTCGACCACAACTCGCGCAGCTTCCGCCGCGGCGCTTGGTGGGAATACGCGGTCGAAGAAGCCAAGGCGATCCGCCACGGTGTCGGTCTTGTCGATGCAACCGCATTCACCAAACATATCGTCAAAGGCGCTGGTGCGACCGCGTTCCTGGACTGGTTCACCTGCAACAAGCTGCCCAAAGTGGGTCGCATCAACCTGACCTATGCGTTGACCGCCCATGGCACGACTCGCACGGAATACACCATCGTCCGCCTGTCCGAAGATGAATACTACCTCGTTTCCGCCGGGGCATGGACCGACTATGACGGTGATTTCCTGCGCAAGGCGGTCGAAGACAAAGAGGCTGAATTTGGCCGGATCGAGGTCCAGAACGTCACGACCCAATGGGGTGTTTTCGCCCTTGCCGGACCGAAATCGCGCGATCTGCTGAAAGAGGTCATCAAGGACGCCGATCCGGAAACCGCCCTGTCGAACAAGCGGTTCCCGTGGCTGTCGGCCCGGCAGATCGAACTGGGCATGTGCCCCGTCAACGCGATCCGCGTGGCCTATACGGGCGAACTTGGTTGGGAACTCCACCATCCGATCGAAATGCAGAACTACCTGTGGGACCTTCTGATGAAGGCCGGCGAAAAGCATGGGCTGAAACTGGTCGGCGCACGGGCGCAGAACTGGCTGCGGCAGGAAAAATCCTATCGCGCCTTCGGCAACGAACTGGGCCGCGACGCGACCCCGCTCGAGGCGGATCTGCCGCGCTTTGTGGACCTGTCCAAGGATTTCATCGGCAAGGACGCCATGGTTGCCACCGGCATCCGTAGCAAATGCGTGACTGTTCTGATCGACGGACCGTCCGACACCGACCCGTGGGGCAAAGAAGCGATCGTCGATCCGGCAACGGGCGAAAAGATCGGTCGTCTGACCTCTGGCGGGTATTCGGTGGTCTTTGGTAAACAAATCGGCATGGGCTATGTCCCCGAGGCGCAATCTGCTGTCGGCACCAAACTCAAGGTCAGGATGTTGCGCGAATTGTGGGATGCGGTGATCGTCGAAGACAGCCCCTATGACCCGACGAACGCGAATATCCGGATCGACGGATAAGAAAGACAAAGGCCCCGGGAAACCGGGGCCTTTTTCGTCTTAGGGGGTATGGCCGAATTAGGGCTTGCCGAAATCGTCGGTGGTCACGACGCCATCGCCGTTGGTGTCAATCATGGCGAACCAGTCACCAGTGCGGGTCAGAAATTCGTCTTTGCTGACCATGCCGTCGCCGTCGGTGTCGTTAAAGTCGCGCATGAGGCCTTGGCCCAAACGCTGCATTCCCGCGCCGTGGCCGCCGTTATCGGCCATGTCGTTGGCGCGGGCTTCGTCAAACAGGTCGTATTCCTCGGCGTCGAGAAAACCATCTTCGTTCGCGTCAAAAGTGCCAAACACCATGTCGCGGCGGTCGGTTGCTTCGGCCAGTGTCACGGCGCCATCGCCATCCTGATCCCAGTTATCGACGAAATGCCCGCCGGGCTGGCCCTGTTGGGCGGAGGCAGCGGTAGCCAAGACAAGGGCGAGGGCGGTGAGGGTAAGTTTATACATCTTGATTTCCTTATGTGTGTGGAGGTTATACACATAAGGTTAGGGTTTCCGTCGCGGCAGGATGACGCAGGCGCGGAACTCGACCGATTACCGCCGTAACCGTGACCCTGCCGGTTCAATCACCGTGTTGTAAAGCGGTCGGGTGCCAGACTTGCCGCAATGTCCTGACCGATTTCCGGCGCGCGACCTGCCATCAGGTCGGCGATCAGCTGGCTCGCGGCGGGGGCGGTCTGAAATCCGTATCCACCCTGACCTGCCACCCAGACAAAGGCAGGATCGGCAGGATCACGCCCTAGAACCAGCTGGCGGTCTGGCGAAAAGGTCCGCAGGCCCGCCCAGTTTGACAAAAGCCGGGTCACCTCGACCGTCGTGTGTTCTTCGAAACGGGCGAGGCCCTCGGCAAGCACCATGTCATCTGCAAAGGCATCGTGGGGTTCTGTCGGGTCTTCTTCGGCGGGTGATACGATCAGGGCACCGGCGTCGGGCTTGAAATACCAGTCCTCGCCCGCGCCAAAGATCATTGGCCAGTGTGACGGGTCCATCGGCGCGGGGATGCGGGCCATCGACCGGCGTAGCGGGGTGAACCCGATCGGGGCGATCCCGGCCATTTGCGCCACCACATCGACCCAAGCCCCCGCCGCATTTACCAGATTGGCCCCGTCAAAATCGCCCGCGCGGGTAACGACGGTCCAACCGGTTGGGGTGCGCTGGATGCGGCTGACCTCGGCCTTGGTGACAATCGTGCCGCCATTGGCACGGATTTCGCGCGCGAAATTCTGGATCAACAGATCGGTGTCCACGTCAAAGGCATCGGGGTCATAGGCTACGCGGTCCACGACATCGGTCCGCAGGATCGGGCAAAGATCCAATGCTTCGGACAATGTAAGTTCGGCCAGATCCATGTCTTTGCGGTCAGCGTCGTAGGCCGCAGCGGTGGCCGCCGAACCCGCCAGCATGATGCCCCGCGGGCTGAGGACGCCGCCGTTGGCCGTGGCGTGATAATCATGGCTAGCCTTGTTGAGGGCAATGACGGACGGCTTGCCATAGTTCTGTTCGAACAGCGCCGCCGAACGGCCCGAGGCGTGATACCCCAGCGCATCTTCCCGCTCAAGAAGGACAACCTCTCCCAAATGGGAAAGCCGCGCACCTGCGCTGATTCCAGCAATTCCGCCCCCGATGACAATGAAATCGGCCATGTCCTGTTTTCCTTCGATCTGAACGGACCCGCGTTTTGGCCAGGTCACGCAGTCCCGAACATGGCATTCTTTAGCCGGGTGCAAAAGGCCGGGCCTTGCAGATTCAAGTGGTAAATGCGAAATGGGCGCAGCACCACGTTTCGGGTGCAGGGTCCTCGCCCCGGAGGGGCGCGCACGATGAGCGTAGTCTATTTCGCAAACGGTGCAGTCTTTGCCTTTATGGGGATGCTGATGGTGCTGGATGCCATCTTGTTTCCTCAGACCGCACGGGATTTCGGCGCTGCGGGTTTGCTGGCGGTTGTTCTGGGTACCTCGATCGCGATGGCGTCGCGGTCTAGGGCGCAACATCAATTCGCGGATATCCGGCGGGTCCATACCTTTGTTCTTACGGCGACTGTCTGGCTGTCTGCGGCGATTGCAGGCGGCATGCCCCTTGCGTTCTGGGGAATGGGTTGGACCGACGCTTTCTTTGAATCGATGTCGGGAATCACGACAACAGGATCGACCGTGATGGTGGGCCTTGACCAGACGCCGCGCGGAATTTTGCTGTGGCGGGCAGTTCTGCAGGCGTTGGGCGGGATCGGCTTTGTCGTCGCCGGTATTGCGCTTTTGCCCGTGATGCGGGTGGGCGGGATGCAGCTGTTCCGCACTGAAAGTTCTGACAAAAGCGATAACGAACTGAACAGTGCAGCGCGGTTCGCGACGGCGACGCTCTATGTCTATCTGGCGCTGATCGGGGTTTGCGCGGTGGTCTATGCCTTTGGCGGCATGTCGCCCTTTGATGCCATCGTCCATGCGCTAACCACACTGTCCACGGGCGGTTATTCCAACTACGACGCGTCGTTCGGGCATTTCACGTCGCCCTTTCTGCAATGGGCCGCCACGTTCTTTATGCTTTTAGGGTCGCTTCCTTTTGCCTGGTATATCGCGGTTCTGGCCAAGGGCAGGGTGCGCAGCGAACAGGTAACGGCCTTTTTGATTGGCCTTGTCTTTGTTATCGCGCTTTTGACGGTCTGGCTGGTTTCGTCACGGCAGGCCAACCTGCTGGATGCGTTGCGGCTCGTGGCCTTTAACGTGATTTCCGTTGTTTCGACCACAGGCTATGCCACTGCAGATTACACGCTTTGGGGGCCGTTTGCGGTGACGATCTTTATGGCGATCACAGCGATCGGCGGCTGCACGGGGTCGACCGCTGGCGGGGTCAAGGTCATGCGCTGGCTGATCTTTGTCCGGAGCCTCAAGGCGCAGATCGCGCGGGTGCATAGCCCGCATGTCGTCGTTTCGCCGCATTACGAAGGCAAGGCAATCGCGCCCGATGTCGTCGACGGTATCATCTTTTTCTTTAGCGCCTATTTCGTGACTTTCGCGATGCTGTCGATGGCGTTGGGATTTGTCGGGTTGGATTTCCAGACTGCGGTCAGCGGGGCGCTGACGTCGCTAGCCAATGTGGGCCCAGGGGTTGGGGCGATCATCGGCCCTGCCGGGAATTTCGCCCCCTTGCCAGAAAGCGCCAAAAACCTGCTGAGTTTCGGGATGTATCTGGGCCGGCTAGAGCTGATGACGGTTTTTGTCCTTTTCGCCCCGGCATATTGGCGCGAGATATGAAAAAGGCCCGCGCAATGGCGGGCCTTTCCCAATTCGTTTCGACAGACTCCGATCAGGAGGGGATGTCGCCTTCGATGCCTTCGACAAAGAAATTCAGACCACCAAGGGTCATGTCGTCGGCGATCTCGCCCTCGGCCAGCCATGCCGAACCGTCCTGCTTGTTCAGCGGGCCGGTAAAGGGATGGTAAGTGCCAGCCGCGATGGCGTCGCGCATGGCTTCGGCTTCAGCTTTGAATTCGGCAGGAACAACATCCGAAATCTCACCGATGCCCACCATGCCTGCGCCAATGCCGTCCCAAGTAAAGTCGGGGGCCCAGGTTCCGTCCATGACGGCCTGGGTGCGGGCGATATAGTAGGGCGCCCAGACGTCGATGATCGACGAAATACGCGGCATCGGCCCGTATTCTGCCATGTCGGCAGCCTGACCAAAGGTGTAGACATTGCCGGCCTCTTTCGCGGCGGCGTGCGGCGCGGTGGAGTCGGTGTGCTGCAGGACAACGTCGCAGCCCTGTTCGATCAGCGCCTTGGCAGCGTCTGCCTCTTTCGCGGGGTTCAGCCATTCAAAGATCCAGATGATCTTGAATTCCACGTCGGGGTTGACCTTGCGGGCGTGGATAAAGGCCGAGTTGATGCCACGAACAACTTCGGGGATCGGAACCGACGCGATATAGCCGATCTTGTTGGTCTTGGTCATGCGGCCAGCAAGGGTGCCCTGAATGGCGCGGCCTTCATAGAAACGGGCCGAATAAACGCCCACGTTGTCGGCGGTCTTATAGCCGGTCGCATGTTCGAATTTAACATCGGGGAATTTGGCTGCGACGTTGATGGTCGGGTCCATGTAACCGAACGATGTAGTGAACACGAGGTCAGCGCCACCAAGGCACATCTGGGTGATCGCACGTTCAGCGTCGGGGCCTTCGGGCACGCTTTCCTGATAGACGAATTCGACCGCGTCGCCAAAGTGGGCTGCCATTTCCAGCGCCGCTTCGTGGTGGTGCTGGGTCCAGCCGCCATCGTTGATCGGGCCAACATAGATAAAGCCGACCTTGGTCTTGTCCTGCGCCTTCAGGGGGCTGCCCAGTGCTGCGGCCAGTGCCGCGCCTGCGCCCGAAGCGAGGAGTGTTCTGCGTTTCATTTAGTAGTCTCCCTGAGTTGCGGCGATGTTTGCGCCGGATGAAAAATATTTAAGCCCTAGGACGAGGCTTGGAAAGCCTTTCCAAGCGACCCGGGTTGTCTGCTGCCCGCCAGAACGGCAAGCACCACTATCGTTGCGATGAACGGTGCCATCGAAAGATATTCGACAGGGATCGACACGCCAAACAGCTTGCCGTTGTTTCCCTGAATATTTAGCTGCAATGCGGTCATGCCGCCAAAAAGATAGGCACCTGCAACCAGCCGCCACGGTTTCCAGCCCGCGAACACGACGATGGCAAGCGCGATCCAGCCTGCACCGGCGGTGATATTGTCGATCCACTGCGGCACCCGAACAAGGCTGACATATGCCCCGCCGAGACCCGCGCAGGCCCCGCCGAACATTATGGCCAGAAACCGGACCCATTTGACGTTATAGCCCAGCGCATGTGCCGCGTCGTGGTTTTCGCCGATGGCCCGTAGGATCAGACCTTGACGCGAATATTTCAAAAACGCCCAAACCCCGATCACGATAGCAATCGAAAGATAGACAACCGCGTCGTGGCTGAACAGGATCCGCCCGATGCCCGGAATATCGGACAGCAGCGGAATCTCGATCTTTGGAACCGCGACCACGGTGTCGGTCGTATAGCCTTGACCCAGCATCGCGGCCAAACCGGCCCCAAACAGCGCAAGAGCGAGCCCCGTCGCCACCTGATTTGTCAACAAAAACAGGGTCAAAAAGCCAAAGACCGCCGAAACCAAAGCACCGCCAAGGGCAGCACCTGCAAACCCCATGACCGCTGACGAACTTTCGTGCCCTGCGATAAACCCGCAAACCGCGCCGGTCAGCATCATGCCCTCGACCCCGAGGTTCAGGACACCGGACCGTTCGACCACCAATTCACCAATGGCTGCCAACAGGATCGGCGTTGATGCGACGATCATCGCGGCAAGCAGGGAAACCAGATTGATATCCATATCAGTCCGCCTTTCTTTGGGTCAGTCGGACCCGATAGTTTGTCAGAACATCCACAGAAAGGATGGAAAACAGCAGCATCCCTTGGAACAACTGTATCGCCGCTGCAGGCAGGTTCATTGCCGATTGCGCCGCGTCGCCACCCACATAGGTCAGCGCCATCAGCAACCCGGCAAGAAGGATACCAACCGGATGCAGCCGTCCCAGAAATGCGACGATGATCGCGGTAAAGCCAAAGTTTGACGGGAAACTGCCCAAGACCTGCGCCGAAGGACCGGCCACTTGGAACATGCCGGCCATACCAGCCAGCCCGCCGGAAATGGCCATGCAAACGATGACCATCTTGTTCGGGTCAACACCTGCAAACCGTGCGGCCCTTGGGCTTTGCCCAGCCAGCCGCACATCGAAGCCGAACTGGTGCCTGCTGAACACGATATAGGCAGCGGCCACCGCCGCGACGGCTGCAATGACACCCCAATGGATGCCGGTATCCTTGATCAGGTCAAGGTTGGCCGCCGATGGATATTGGTTGAGGTTCCGACTCCCCGGGAAACCGCGGCCCTCGGGGTTGCGCATCAGGCCCGAAGACCATGCAATGATCAGCACCTGCGCCACATAGACCAGCATCAAAGACACCAGAATCTCGTTCGTTTTGAAGAAAACCTTGAGCAGTGCAGGGATCATCGCCCAGACAAGACCGCCCAGAATGCCCGCAATGATCATAAGCGGGAAAATCAGCCAGCGGGCCTCCATCGGATAAAAGGCAAGCGCGACACCCGCACCGGCAAGCGCCCCGATGATATACTGGCCTTCGGCACCGATGTTCCAGATACCGGCGCGGAACCCGAAGGACAGGCCGATGGCAATCAGGATAAGTGGTGCCGCCTTTTTGATCAGCTCCGGCCGATAGTAAAAGGCGAAATCACCGAACACCGGATCCCAGAAAATGGTCTTGATCGCACCCAGCGGCGGTTTGCCCATAAACCAAAACAGAATTGCGCCCAAAAGCATCGTAATGACCACGGCAACAATCGGTGCTGCATAGGTCCATGCCTTTGACGGTTGCGGACGTTTCTCAAGCTTCAACATGGGCGACCTCCATATCATGTGCGCCACCCAGCATCATGCCGATGGTTTCAATTGTCAGGCCCACTGTCAGTTTCGGGGGCGAAAGGCGCCCTTCGTTCAATGCGGCAAAGCGGTCAGATACTTCCATCAATTCATCAAGATCCTGACTGATGCAGATGATAGCAGCCCCGCTGGCCGCCAGATCAAGGATCGCCTGCCGGATCGCTGCCGCCGCCGAGGCATCGACGCCCCAAGTCGGCTGGTTCACGATGAACACGGTCGGGTCCTGCATGATTTCGCGACCAATCACAAATTTCTGCAGATTGCCGCCCGACAGCGACCGTGCCGCATTTTCGGGGCCAGGTGTCCGCACATCAAAGGTGGTGATGATCTTTTCCGCAAACTTGCGGGCTTTGCCCCAGTCGAGAAACCCGTTCCGCGACAGTTCCATCCGCGTATTGCCGGTCATGAGCGCATTTTCAGTCAGGCTCAGGTCGGGCGCCGCGGCGTGGCCGTTGCGTTCCTCGGGGGCGGCACAGACGCCAATCGCGCGGCGGGCATTGGGTTGCAGATGCCCGATCGAGGCCCCGTCAAGCTTGATCATTCCGGGCGCTGTCAGCATCTCGCCCGACAATGCGGCGACAAGTTCGTCCTGACCATTGCCGGCAACACCACCGATGCCAAAGACCTCTCCGGCGCGGACCTGAACCGAGATGTTGTTCAGCGCGGTGCCGAATTCATGCGGGGCAGGGGCGGAAAGTTTGTCGAGTTCGAGTAGGATCGGCCCGGGTTCGCCCACCTCTTTTTCCGGCACCAGAATCGCGGATCCGACCATCATTTCAGCCATGTCACGGGCCGAAGTCGCGCGGGGATCGCAGGTGCCAACCACCTTGCCAAGCCGCAGGATGGTCGCATGTTCGCACAGGTTCCGGATTTCTTCGAGCTTGTGCGAGATATAAAGGATCGAGGTGCCTTCGGACGACAATAGCCGCAGGGTTTCGAACAGGATTTCAACCTCTTGCGGGGTCAGAACGCTGGTCGGTTCATCCATGATCAGCAGCTTTGGGTCCTGCAAAAGGCAGCGGATAATCTCGACCCGCTGACGTTCGCCGGCGGACAGGTCGCCGACAATACGGTCGGGGTCCAACGGCAGGCCGTATTGTTCGGAAACCTCGCTGATACGGGCGGCCAGATCATTCATCTTGGGCGGGTTTTCCATGCCCAAGGCGATATTTTCGGCAACGTTCAAAGCATCGAATAGGGAAAAGTGTTGAAACACCATTGCAACGCCACTTGCGCGGGCGGCGCGGGGTTCTGGCGGCGCGTAAGGCGCGCCGGTCATGGTCATCGTCCCGCTGTCGGGCCGCACCAGACCATAGATCGTTTTGACCAGCGTGGATTTCCCAGCACCGTTTTCGCCGAGCAGGGCGTGGATTTCACCCTTTCCGATTGTAAAGGAAACATCGCTATTCGCGACGACCCCCGGATAGGCTTTGGTAAGCCCTTTTAATTCAAGCAGAGTCTCGCGCACTTTCTGTCATCCCCTGTTGTCCTTTTCCTATTGCCTGTCTTTGCAGGCTTACGGCAACCCCCAGCGCAATGGCGTGGGGGTGTTTTCCCAGTTCGGGTTCACCGATTGGGCAATTAATAGTCATTATCGCCTCGGGCGTGTGCCCGAGTTCGGCCAGACGTTTGCGGAACCGCGCCCATTTGGTTGCGGACCCGATCAACCCCAAACCTGCATACCCGCGCCGAAGCAGCGCATCGCAAAGTGCCAGATCCAGAGCATGCGAATAGGTCAGCACCAGATGTTCGGCATTGGTCGGCGCATGGCGGGCCAAAAGGGCAGGGTCCGCGGCGGGGAGCGTGGTAACCCCAAGCGGAACCTGTTCGGGAAAGCGGTCCGGTCCGGTATCGACCCAAGTGATCTGCCAGTCGGGCAGCGGGTGCAGCACATCGACCAAGGCCCGCCCGACATGGCCTGCGCCCCAAATCCAAAGCGGGGTTTGGCGGGGCATCGGCCCTTCGATCAGCCAGCCATCGACCACCATCGGGCTGAAATGTTCCGGCAGGCCGGCCAGCCGTCGCGCCAACCGGTCCGGCAGCGCCCCTGTGGCCGAAAGGGGCCGCGCGAAGGGGAGTGTTTTTGGCAGCGTCTGCTCGGTGAAAACCTCCCAGACCAGGGACATCTGCCCACCGCAGCATTGCCCCAGATCAGGCCCAAGTGGAAATTTGCGGTAAAGGCGGGCTTGCGGCCCCCCGATCATCTCGCGCGCTTTGGCGATCGCCTGATGTTCTAGCGCGCCGCCGCCGATTGTGCCGGTGCTGGTCGATGCTGTGACCAACATCGATGTCCCCGCCTCGCGCGGGGCAGAGCCTGCGCTGCCGCAAACCAAGATCCGCACGACAGCGCCATGCTGCGCGACGGATTGGGTCAGGGCGGGCAGGTCCAGGCTCATCCGCGTGCCCTTTTGATGGCCTGCAAAACGCGTTCGGCGGTGGCAGGTGCCTGAAGGTCGGGCCAGTTCGGTCCGCAAGCGGCGCAAGCCTGACCAAGCGCCAAAAAGGCCGAAATCCCCAGCATAAAGGGCGGCTCGCCCACGGCCTTGGACCGATAGATTGTCGCTTCGGGGTTCTCGGCATCGACCAGATGCACGTTGAAAACCTCTGGCCGGTCGGACACGGCAGGGATCTTGTAGGTTGAGGGCGCATGGGTGCGCAGCAGGCCCTTGGCGTCCCAAACCAGTTCTTCGGTCGTGAGCCAGCCCGCGCCTTGGACATAGCCGCCTTCGACCTGTCCCTTGTCCAGAATGGGGTTCAGGCTGCGGCCGACGTCATGCAGAATATCGGCGCGCAGGATACGGTTTTCGCCCGTCAGCGTGTCGACGACAACTTCGGTCAGGGCGGCGCCATGGGCAAAGTAAAAGAACGGCCGCCCGTGGCCCTTGATCCGGTCCCACGACAAATCGGGCGTTTTGTAGAACCCAGTGGCCGATAGACCGACGCGGTTTTCGTAACAGATTTTGGCGGCCTCTTCGAAACGGATCGAATTGCCGGGGCCGGTGACCTGCCCGTCAGCGAAACGGATGTCGCCCGCGGCGCAGGCCCATTTGTCGGCCAGACACTCCGCCATCCGGTCGCGGATCGCGTCACAGGCGGCAAGGGCAGCCATGCCATTCAGGTCAGACCCCGACGAGGCAGCGGTGGCCGATGTGTTGGGCACTTTGCCGGTATCCGTCGCGGTGATCCGCACGAGCGAGGTATCCACGCCAAACCGGGCCGCGGCCACTTGTGCGATCTTCTGGAACAAACCCTGTCCCATTTCGGTGCCGCCATGGTTCAGCTGGATCGACCCGTCTTGATAGACATGCACCAAGGCGCCAGCCTGATTAAGATGCGTCAGGGTAAAGCTGATCCCGAATTTGACGGGGCTAAATCCCAGACCCTTTTTAAGGATCGTGTTGTTCGCGTTCCAGTCGGCGACGGCACGCGCACGTGCGTCGTAATTGGCCGATGCCAAAAGGTCTGCCGTCATGCCGTGCAGCAGGAAGTCCTTGACCTCCATCCCATAGGGGGTGGTGTTCGGTAAGGGGCGATGGCTTTCGGGTGAATGCGCCGCGCCATAGGCATGGCCGCGCCCGGCGTTGGTTTCAATCCGATGCGCGGTGCCGGGGTTTTTCGCCGATCCGGCGGGTTTGGGCGCTACAGTGTTCGAATGTGTCGCGGCATCGCCCGCCATCGGCGCGTAATAGTTGATCCGACGGACCTCGACGGGGTCCATGCCGATTGCATGGGCCAGATGGTCCATCACCCGTTCGATCCCCAGCACGCCCTGCGGGCCGCCAAACCCGCGATAGGCGGTCGCGGATTGCATATTGGTCTTGAGCCGGTGCGATGTGATCCGCGCGGCGGGAAGCAAATAGGCGTTGTCGGCATGCAGCATCGCGCGGTCGGCCACTGGAATGGTCAGATCCTGCGCCCAACCGCCACGGGTCATCTGGGTGAACTCAATCCCCTGAATGCGCCCCGTTTCGTCATAGCCCACACGATAGGAAATGCGGAAATCATGCCGCTTTCCAGTGATCATCATGTCGTCGTCGCGGTCATAGCGCATTTTGGCGGGGCGGCCGGTTTTCTGCGCCACCACGGCGCAGGCCACGGCAAGCGCGTTGCCTTGGCTTTCCTTGCCGCCGAAACCGCCGCCCATCCGGCGGGCCTCGACCCGAACGGCGTGCATCGGCAAGCCAAGCGCCTCGGCCACCTTGTGCTGGATCTCGGTCGGGTGCTGGGTCGAGCTATGGACAACAACATCGCCGTTTTCGCAGGGCAAAACAGCCGCCGCCTGACCTTCGAGGTAAAAGTGTTCCTGCCCGCCCATTTCGATCATGCCGGTCAAGACATTCGGGGCGGCCGCGATGGCCGCGTCAGGGTCGCCTTTGGTCCAAATACGCGGGCCTTCCTCGAACCGGGCATTGGCCTCAAGTGCGGCTTCGTAGCTCAGCAGGGGGGCTTCTTCGCCGTAAACGATCTGGGCGCGTCGTGCGGCCTTGCGCGCTGCCAGATGCGATGTCGCGGCGACCACGAAAATCGGTTGGCCGCGATAGTGGATCGACCCGTCCGACAAAAGCGGTTCATCGTGGATCGACGGGCTGACGTCATTGGTAAAGGGCAGGTCCTGTGCCGTCAGAACTGCCACAACGCCCGGCGCGGCGCGGACCTGCGTGAGGTCAATGGACGTGATGGAGCCACGCGCGATCGTCGCCATGCCAAACGCAAGGTGGAGCGTATTTGCAGGCAGGGGGATGTCATCGACATAGCGCGCGCGACCCGTGACATGCAGCGGCGCGGAATCATGGGGAAGGGGCAAACCAACGGTCATGCGCGGACCTCCAATACATCGGTGGGCTGACCCTGTTCTTCGTGCCAAAGCCGCAGCAACATCGATTGCGCGGCTTCCATCCGGTAGGCCGCGCTGGCCCGCATATCGGTCATCGGGGTATAGTCGTTCGCCATTGCCGCCGCAGCCGCGACAAGGGTTTCAAGCGACCACGGCTTGCCGATCAGGGCGGCTTCTGCCGCTGTGGCCCGCTTTGGTGTCCCCGCCATCCCGCCAAAGGCAATCCGTGCCGAGGTGACGGTGGTTCCGTCATGCACCACGTTGAACGCGCCCAGAACGGCCGAGATATCCTGATCAAAGCGTTTCGACAGTTTCCAGACCCGCAGCGCAGGCGCGTTTTTCGGGATCGTGACGGCTTCGACGAATTCGCCGGGGCGGCGGTCTTGCTTGCCGTATTCGATAAAGAAATCCTCGATCGGCAGGCTGCGGCGGTCGTTGCCGTGGCGCAGATGCAGGGTGGCCCCCAGCGCGATCAGAACGGGTGGATTGTCGCCAATAGGCGATCCGTTGGCGATATTGCCGCCAATCGTGGCTGCGTTGCGAACCTGTTCGCTGGCATAGCGGGTCAGCATCCGTGCAAAAGACGGGTGATGATCCTGCATGACGCGGCGCAATTGGGTGATGGTGACACCCGCACCGATCCTTATGTCGTCCGCGCCAATGTCGATCTGTTGCAGGTCGCGGCAGCGGTTCAGGAATGCGACCTTTGGCAGGTCGCGCAATTGTTTGGTGACCCAAAGACCAACGTCCGTGGCCCCTGCAATCAGGGTCCCTTCGGGGTTTGCCCAATACCATTCGGCAAGCTCGTCTGCGGTTTCGGGCGCAAAGGGCGCGGGCGTCGCGGTATCGATCAGGCCGGTGAGATCGTCGGCGACCCAATCGGGGGTCGGGGCGGATTCGGCGGCTTGGGCCGCGCGAATGATTGGGGCATAGCCGGTGCAGCGGCACAGGTTTCCGGCCAGAACCACGTCATGGTCGGTGCGTCCCTGCGCATGCCCTGCAGCCATAGAGGCGATGAACCCCGGTGTGCAGAACCCGCATTGCGACCCGTGATGGTCGACCATCGCGGCCTGAACTGGGTGCATCTGACCGTCCGGGCCTGACAGACCTTCGACGGTGCGAACCGATTTTCCGTGTAGCTGCGGCAGGAACAGGATGCAGGCGTTCAGGGCGCGCGGCCCGTGTTCGTCCTGCACCATGACCGTGCAAGCTCCGCAATCGCCCTCGTTGCACCCTTCTTTGGTGCCAGTCAGCCCACGATCTTCGCGGAGCCAGTCTAGGAGTGTGCGTGTCGGATCTTGGGCCGTCAGGCGCACGGTCTCTCCATTCAGAAGAAACGCGATGTCCATTTGATAACCTGCCGCCTTACCCAAGGTCCGGAGTTACTGGCGCGATGTCGATGCGGCGTAGACATCGGCCCTCCTCATGCCCTCATAGGAACAGACAGAAACGATTCGTTGCAAGTCTTTTGTTTTCGACCCTGACTAGACCCATCGTTTGCTGTGCCACAACATTTCGCTGTTCCCCATCGCTGCGTCACCAATTAGGGTTGGCGCATGTCTGCAAACCCTCGATTCATTCATCTGCGCGTCCATACCGAATATTCCCTTCTCGAAGGGGCAATTCCGGTCAAGAAACTCGCAGGTCTTGCGGCTGGTTATAACCAGCCTGCGGTGGCGGTGACGGACACCAATAACATGTTCTGCGCATTGGAATTTTCCGAATACGCGTCCAAGGCTGGGGTGCAGCCGATCATCGGCTGTCAGGTCGATCTGGCCTATGTTCAAGTGGAACAGGGCAAACGCCCCGAACCGCCTGCGCCGATCGTTTTGCTGGCCCAGACCGAGGCCGGATATATGAACCTGATGAAGCTCAATTCCGAGCTTTACGTCGATAATGGCGGCCAGCTTCCTCAGGTGAGTCTTGATGCGCTCAAGTCCCATTCCGACGGGCTGATCTGCCTGACCGGCGGGCCGGATGGGCCTTTGGGCCGACTATTGCGGAATGGCCAAAGGGCCAAGGCCGAAGGATTGATTCGCGAATTGGCCGCGGCATTCTCCGATCGTCTTTATGTCGAATTGCAGCGTCATCCGGTTGATGGCGGCCTGCCCGAAGCCGAGCGTTTGTCGGAACGCGGCCATATCGAAATGGCCTATGAAATGGGGTTGCCGCTCGTTGCGACCAATGACGCCTATTTCCCAAAATCCGACCTGTTTGAGGCGCATGACGCCCTGATCTGCATCGCTCAAGGCGCCTATGTCGATCAACAAGAACCTCGTCGCCGCCTGACGCCGCAGCATTATTTCAAGTCGCCCGAGGAAATGGCGACCCTGTTTGCGGATCTGCCCGAGGCGCTGGAAAACACCGTCGAAATCGCCCGGCGCTGTGCCTTCAAGGTCTACAAACGCAAGCCGATCCTACCGAAATTCGCCGATGACGAGGTGTCGGAACTCCGCCGTCAGGCGAACGAGGGTTTGCAGGACCGTCTGGCGGTGATCCCCCACGCGGTGAGCGTCGAGGACTATCAGGCGCGACTGGATTTCGAGCTCGATATCATCGAACAGATGGGGTTCCCCGGCTACTTTCTCATCGTGGCCGACTTTATCAAATGGTCCAAAGACAACGGCATCCCCGTTGGTCCGGGGCGGGGGTCGGGCGCGGGCAGTTTGGTCGCCTATGCGCTCACGATCACCGACCTTGATCCCTTGCGCTATAACCTGCTGTTCGAACGCTTTCTGAACCCCGAACGGGTCAGCATGCCCGACTTTGACATCGACTTTTGCATGGACAGGCGCGAAGAAACGATCCGCTACGTGCAGGAAAAATACGGGCGTGAAAAGGTTGCCCAGATCATCACCTTTGGCGCGCTTCTGTCCAAGGCCGCCGTGCGTGACGTGGGCCGCGTTTTGCAAATGCCCTATGGGCAGGTGGACCGCCTGTCCAAAATGATCCCCGTCGAAGGCGTCAAGCCTGTCAGCATCGAAAAGGCATTGGCTGACGAGCCGCGCCTGCGCGAAGAGGCCAAGAACGAAGAGGTCGTAAACCGTCTTTTGACCTATGCTCAGCAGATCGAAGGCCTTTTGCGCAATGCCTCGACCCACGCGGCGGGTGTGGTGATCGGGGACAGGCCGCTCGATGCGCTGGTGCCGCTTTATCAGGATCCGCGATCCGACATGCCCGCAACCCAGTTCAACATGAAATGGGTGGAACAGGCGGGGCTGGTCAAATTCGACTTTCTGGGTCTCAAGACCCTGACCGTGATCCAGAACGCGGTGGACTTGATACGCAAAAACGGACGGCACCTGCATATCGCAGCGGATGGGACACAGCTATATGACCCGCCCGAAGGCGCTGTTGATGAAATCAACCTGATCCCGCTCGACGATAAAAAATCCTATGACCTTTATGCCGCCGCCAAAACTGTCGCGGTGTTTCAGGTGGAATCCTCGGGCATGATGGATGCGCTCAAGCGCATGAAGCCCACCTGTATCGAAGACATCGTGGCGCTTGTGGCGCTTTATCGCCCCGGCCCGATGGAAAACATCCCCACCTATTGCGAGGTGAAGAACGGGCAAAAGGACCTCGAGTCGATCCACCCGACCATCGACCACATCTTGGCAGAAACCCAAGGCATCATCGTTTATCAGGAACAGGTGATGCAGATCGCACAGGTCATGGCGGGCTATTCCCTTGGCGGCGCTGACCTGCTCCGCCGCGCGATGGGGAAAAAGATCGCCGAGGAGATGGCAAAGGAACGCCCCAAGTTCATCGAAGGCGCCAAGGCCACCCATAATGTCGACGCCAAAAAGGCGGGCGAGGTTTTCGACCTTCTCGAAAAATTCGCCAACTACGGTTTTAACAAATCCCACGCCGCCGCCTATGCCGTGGTCAGCTATCAAACAGCCTGGCTCAAGGCCAATCATCCGGTGGAATTCATGGCGGGCGTCATGAACTGCGATATCCATCTGACCGACAAACTGGCCGGCTATTTCCAAGAGGTGAAAAAGGGCCTCGGGATCGAATACACCCCCCCTTGCGTGAACCGGTCCGAAGCGACCTTTGACGTGCAAAACGGCAAGCTAGTCTATGCGCTGGGCGCGTTGAAAAACGTGGGCGTGGACGCGATGCGGCTGATCGTCGAAGGCCGAGCGGGCAAACCCTTTGTCAGCCTTTTCGATTTCGCGCGGCGCTGCGACCTCAAACGTGTCGGGAAAAGACCATTGGAAATGCTGGCGCGGGCAGGGGCCTTTGATGTGCTCGACAAAAACCGGCGGCGGGTGCTCGACAGCCTTGATGCGCTGGTCGGCTATTCGGCGGCGATCACCGAACAGAAATCATCCTCGCAAGTGTCGCTCTTTGGCGAAGGCGGCGACGACCTGCCCGAACCGCGCCTGTCGCGCTGCGACGACTGGCTGCCCGCCGAACGTCTGGCCGAAGAATTCAAGGCGATTGGCTTCTACCTTTCGGGTCACCCGCTCGACGACTATATGGCGCCGCTCAAACGCAAAGGTGTCATGACACTGGACGAGGTGACAGCCAAGGCCGAACGCGGGGCAGCGGTCGTCAAAATGGCGGGCACCGTCGCTGGGCGGCAGGAACGCAAATCCGCACGGGGCAACCGGTTCGCTTTTGTGCAGCTATCCGACCCCACAGGACAGTTCGAGGTCACGATGTTTTCGGACACGCTCGAAACCGCCCGTGAACACCTCGAAACCGGATCGCGCGTTGTGGTGACCTGCGAAGCGACGATGGAGGCCGACCAACTGAAACTCCTCGGACGTTCCGTCGCGCCCATCGACACTGTGGTGGCCGATGCGGGGTCCTCTGGTTTGCGGGTGTTTATCGACGGGGCCGAGGCGATCCCATCGGTGCAGTCGATCCTCGATGGCGCGGTGCGCGACCGCGTGCGCGGCGGGCGCGGGCCGATCATCTTTACCGTGCTGACCGGCACTGATCTGGGCGAGGTCGATGTCTCGCTCGATCAGGAATTCCCAGTGAACCCCCAGATCAAAGGCGCGCTGCGGTCGCTGCCGGGGGTAGTGGAGGTGGAGGAGGTTTAGGGGTTCTAGCGGGACATTTCCCGAACAACGCGGAAACCGCGTGCATCGATCTTGGTATCTTCATCCGTATTTCCAACGAAGGCAGGGCGCAGGCCGTCTACCGCAGATCCGAATGACCCACCTTTTGTTACGCGAATACAGCTTTCTTGCTGCCTGGCATGGGACAAATAGGCGCTGTCCGTCGCCAATCCCAAATGCTCGTGCGCCCAGCATGAGAATGTATATTCACTTACATTTCCGGCCATGTGGCGCAGGCCCCAGCCATTCGCGGCGTCCAGTTCCCCGACCGGAACAGGGAGGTAGCGGTCAACCAGATCCGGGCGGTCGACCCCCAGTTGCTGCTTGGTCCCGGTGCCAAAAAAATTCGCCTGCTCGCCGGTCAGATCGTCGCCCTGGGCATAGCGGGTCTCTGTCCCGGCGCGTGCGGCATATTCCCATTCAGCTTCGGTCGGCAGCCGGTAGACGGGCGCGCCAACCAGCGTGTTGAGCCAGCCCACAAAGTCCTGGATATCAAGGAAGGACACATTCACGACAGGCGTGTCCGCCCCGACCGAAACAAGGCCGTCCGGCGTGCGCACCAGCCGTTCGGGGTTGTGGGCACAAGCGCCCGCATCGACACAGGCCCGCCATTCGGCAAAGGTGACCTCGTTACGACCCATCGCGATAGGAATGTCCATTTCGACCCGGTGGCGCGGGCCCTCCTGCGCGATGATATTGGGTGTCCCGGGCGGCAGGAGGCGAAAGGTCGGGTTTGGCCCGAACATGTCGAACCGGTTCCGCGATTCCCCAGGGATCGCGCCGAACATAAAGCTGCCGGTGGGTAGGACGATCATCTCGGGACAGTCTGCACAATCGCGGAATGTGTCCAGAGGGCGGACAGTCTGGCCATCGGTCAGAGTATAGGTCGGCCCCTCTGCCACTGCCGCCGTTCCTAGGACGGCAAGGATGACGGCAAGCCCCCTTACCAATGCGGCGGCTTTTGATCGGCCAGCGGGATCGTTCCCGTGGCATCCGCTTCGCGGCCCGCTTCGCGTTCCATCAGCATGGCCACCCGACGCAGGGCAAGCGCAAGGTCGCGTTCTTGGCGTGCAACCACATCTGACAGGTCCTCGACCGTGCGGGTCAGGTGGGCGATCTGTTCTTCAAGGCGGGTAATATCGGTCATGCCGCCTGATAGCACAGCGCAAACACCTGCGCGACCCCGCCCCTCTCTGAGGCCCGAAAATATCCTGGGGTGAATGGCCGCAGGCCAGAGGGGCAAAGCCCCTGATCGCCCGAACGGGCGAAATTGCGGTCAGCGGACAACTCTGACCGTTGCCCCTTGGGGCAGGGCGGGGTAAAGGCAGCCTCGACCCGCAGACCCGAGGACCAAGATGGCCAAGGACAAAAAAGCCCCCCGCCCCAAGGCAGAAACGCCCAAAGGCTTTCGTGACTATTTCGGCACCGAGGTGACCGAACGCAGCGAGATGCTGCAAAAGATCGCGGGGGTCTACCATCGCTATGGGTTTGACGCGCTTGAATCCTCGGCCGTGGAAACCGTTCAGGCGCTGGGCAAATTCCTGCCCGACGTTGACCGCCCGAACGAAGGCGTCTTTGCCTGGCAAGAGGCTGACGAGGGTGACAAGGGCGACTGGCTCGCGTTGCGGTATGACCTGACCGCCCCTCTGGCTCGCGTCTATGCCCAGCACCGCAACGACCTGCCGACCCCCTATCGCCGCTATGCGATGGGTCCGGTCTGGCGCAACGAAAAACCCGGTCCGGGGCGGTTCCGGCAGTTCTATCAATGCGACGCCGATACTGTCGGCACCGCCAGCGTGGCGGCAGATGCCGAAATCTGCGCGATGCTGGCCGATACATTGGAAGAAGTCGGTATCCCGCGCGGCGACTATCTGGTGCGGGTCAACAATCGCAAAGTCCTGAATGGCGTGCTCGAGGCGATGGGCCTTGGCGACGATCAGGCCAAGCGCGACGCGGTTCTGCGCACCATCGATAAATTCGACAAAGTGGGCGAGGCAGGTGTTCGCGAATTGCTGGGCAAGGGACGGCTCGATGCCTCTGGTGCCTATATCGACGGCGTCCGGTTGTCAGACGATCAGGCCGCACCGGTCGTGGCGTTTCTTACCTCTAAAGGTGCAGGAAACGCCGAAACCCTCGCCAATCTGACGGCCGCTGTCGGCGGGTCGGAAATTGGCGCGGATGGCGTGGCGGAACTCGCTGAAATCGCAAACCTCCTCGCCGCTGGCGGATATGGCCCTGATCGCATCGTCATCGATCCTTCGGTGGTGCGTGGCCTTGGCTATTACACCGGTCCGGTGTTCGAAGCAGAGCTGACCTTTGAAATCCTCGACGAAAAAGGCCGCCCGCGTCAGTTCGGGTCGGTTGCAGGCGGCGGGCGTTATGACGACCTCGTGGCGCGGTTCACGGGGCAGCAGGTTCCGGCGGTGGGCGTGTCGATCGGCGTTGACCGTCTGTTGGCAGCGCTGCGGGCCAAGGGGCGCGTCGGCGGCATGGCACAGGGTCCGGTGGTTGTCACTGTGATGGATCGCGACCGCATGGCCGATTACCAAGCCATGGTCGCCGAATTGCGCGCCGCCGGTATCCGTGCCGAGGTTTATCTGGGCAACCCCAAACAATTCGGGAACCAGTTGAAATACGCCGACAAGCGCAATTCACCCGCTGCCGTGATCGAAGGGGCCGATGAAAAGGCCCGTGGCGTGGTGCAGATCAAGGACCTGATCCTTGGGGCCGAAATCGCCAAGAACGCCACCTTGGAAGAGTGGCAGGACCGCCCGTCGCAATACGAAGTGCCGCGCGCCGACCTCGTGTCCCGTGTCCGCGCCATTCTGGATGGGCAAGCCAAGTGAAGATTACGGCCGCCGCACGGGCCGAAGCGGCCCGCCTGACCGCGCTGTTCCAAGCGGCTGGCGCAAATCCGGTCGAGGCTGATATCCTTTTGTCTGCCGATGTCCTGTTGGACCTTTACGGCGAAGATATCCGCGCCCGCGCCTATGTGACCCAAGACCCGATGCGCGGCGAGATGATGTTGCGCCCCGACTTTACGGTGCCCGTGGTGCAGATGCACATGGAAACCCGCGCCGCCCCCGCCCGCTATACATATTCGGGCGAGGTGTTTCGCAAACAGGAGACCGACACAGGTCGCCCCAGCGAATTCTTGCAGGTGGGCTATGAACTCTTCGCCGCCGACCGCGCCGAGGCCGATGCCGAGGTTTTCGCCCTAGTGGCGCAAGCGCTTGACGGGCTACCGGTGCGGGCGGCGACGGGGGACATCTCTGTTCTGATGGCGGCGGTACGGTCGATCCGCACCACCGAAAGACGCAAAGCGGCCCTGATGCGTCACGTCTGGCGTCCCCGTCGGTTTCGGGCGCTTTTGGACCGGTTCAGTGGCAAGACCCCGGTCCCCGCCAGCCGCAAGGCCCTGGTCGAGGCGATGAAATCCGGCACAATCCCCGGTCAGGATATCCCGCTTGCCGGTCTGCGCGGCGCGGACGAGATCGAAGAACGGCTTTGGGCGCTGGTCGAAGACGCGACCGTCGATCCGATTTCCGAACACGAGCGCGATCTGCTGGAGGACCTGCTGAAACTGCGCGGGCCGTCGACTGCTGCCCTCAGCCAATTGCGCGATTTCGCAATGGATTTGGTCGAATTGCGGGGCGTGGCCGACCATTTCGACCAGAGACTCGAGGCTCTAGCCCGTCGCGGTGTCGATGTCGACACATTGGAATTCGAGACGAGCTTTGGCCGCACGACGCTGGAATATTACGACGGGTTCGTCTTTGGCTTTACCGCCGCAGCAAGGCTCGATCTGCCGCCGCTGGCAACGGGGGGGCGTTATGATGCGCTGACTCGTGTTCTGGGGCAGGGCGTGTCGGCCCCCGCCGTCGGCGCGGTGATCCGCCCCGAGGCGGTCGTGGCCCTGAAAGAGGGCGTGAAATGACCGTGAAACTGGGTGTGCCGTCCAAAGGGCGGCTGATGGAAAAGACCTTTGACTGGTTCGGCGACCGCGGCGTCCGCTTGTCCAAAACCGGGTCGGACCGCGAATATACGGCTTCGGTCGAAGGGATCGAGGGGCTTGAACTGGTGCTGCTAAGCGCGGGCGAGATCCCCCGCGAATTGGCGGCCGGCCGCATCCACCTTGGCGTGACAGGGTCGGATCTGGTGCGCGAAAAGCTGGCCAATTGGGACCAGAAAGTCGAAGAACTGGCGCTTATGGGCTTTGGCGGCGCCGATCTGATCATCGCTGTGCCGCAGGCCTGGGTTGACGTCGATTGTCTTGACGATCTGGATGCCGTGTCTGCCCAGTTCCGCAAGGCCCACGGGTTCCGCCTGCGGATTGCGACGAAATACCATCGGCTCGTGCGGGAATTCCTGCGCGAAAACGGGGTTGCGGATTACCAGATTGTCGACAGCCAAGGCGCGACCGAAGGCACCGTGCGCAACGAAACCGCCGAGGCGGTGGCCGACATCACATCGACCGGGGAAACGCTGCGGGCCAATGGGCTGAAAATCCTATCTGACGGTCTGATCCACGCAAGTCAGGCAACCTTGTTCCGGTCGCGCGCCGCCGATTGGGAAGACGGCAACCGCGAGATTCTGGAAAAACTGCGCTTTGTTCTGGGGCTTTGATCGGGGGATCCTGTGATCGCCGCTTTGGCCGCGCCCCTTGTTTTGCAGACATCGCAGGCTTAGCTTGGAACAGAGGCGGACCTTTGTCCCCTTGTCCAGACAAGATCATCGCCCTGATGACTTTCCTTGCCCTCAGGCAACCCTGATTTTCCTGAACTCTTTGCAATCGGGTGGCAGTGACGTCAGCCCGCCAGAAAAGGTGCGATCATGGGAAAAGGCGATAAGAAACACGGCAACAAAGAAGCCAAAAAACCTAAGCAAGAAAAGCCAAAGGTTTTGGCGACTGCCAATAGCATGGCTGGTCGGGATGCGATCAACCTTGGGGCCAAAAAGTCCAAATAGCCACGAAACTGCCCAAAGGCGCATGTTTCGCGTCCGCCTTTGGGCCGATCCGGATAGGACGGGCGTGCCTAACCCGTCTTTAGCTGGTCCCGCAAAAGCCGCCGCAGGATCTTGCCCGACGCGGATTTGGGAATGGTGTCGGCAAAGATGATCCGCTGCAACTGTTTGTAATGCGCTAGCTGCTGGGCCAGATGGGCCTTGATCGCGGCCTCGTCCGGGCCCCCTTCGGCGCGGACGACGAAGCCCACGGGAATTTCACCTGCCTCGGGGTCGGGTTGGCCGACGACGGCGGCGTCGGTGATACCGGGGATGCTGACCAGTGTCGCCTCGATTTCCGCCGGGGCCACCTGAAAGCCCTTGTATTTGATCAGTTCCTTAAGCCGGTCGACGATAAACATATAGCCGTCTTCGTCGATATAGGCGATGTCGCCGGTATGCAGCCATCCATCAGGGTCCAGCGTTTCCTTGGTCGCTTTGGCGTTGTTGAGATAGCCCAGCATGACCTGCGGGCCCTTGACCCAAAGCTCGCCTTCCTGTCCCGGACCCTGATCCTGCCCTGTGGTCGGATCGACAATCCGGCATTGGGTGTTGGGCACCTGAAGCCCCGATCCCCCCGGTCGGTTGGCGGCAACGGGGGTGACGTGGGAAACCGGCGCAAGTTCGGTCATGCCGTAGCCCTGCAACGACACACAGCCCAGCCTGTCCTGCACCGCGTTCGACAATTCCGCACCCAAAGGCGCGGCACCTGAAAACACCTGTTCGACCGACGAAAGATCGAACTGGTCGATCATCGGATGCTTGGCCAGCGCGAGAGCGACTGGCGGCACAATCCACATCCGCTGCGCTTTGTAATCCTGATTGATCCGCAAAAAAAGTTCGAGGTCGAAGCGCGGCATGGTGACCACAGCCCCGCCGCCCGCAAGATGCACATTCATCAAAACGGTCATGCCGTAGATGTGGAAAAACGGCAAAAACCCTGCGGCGGTTTCACCCGCGCGGAACCCCGCTGCGGCAATGATCTGATCGACGTTCACCACCAGATTGCGGTGGCTTAGCATCACGCCCTTGGGTAGGCCCGTGGTCCCCGATGAATAGGGCAGCGCAAGGACATGTCGGTCCAGATCGACCGGCACCTGCGCCTGCATCGGTTGCCCCATCAGTGCGGACAGCGGCATGGCGCCTTCGGTTTCCCCGATGACAGCGATTTGCTTTACCTTGGTGCCCGTGATCCCTGCCTGTGCGACCTCAAGAAACGGCCCCACGGTGATCAGGAGTTCCGCACCGGCATCGTTAAGCTGATGCGTCACCTCGGGGGCGGTATAGGTCGGGTTGATCGTGGTGATGGTGCCACCCGCGAAAGCGACCGCGTGAAAAACCACGCAGAATTCGGGCAGGTTCGGTGCCATTATGGCAACCACATGTCCGGCGCCAAATCCTGCGTCCGTCAGTCCGCCGGCAAGGCGGCGAACCTGATCCATAAAGCCCGCAGCGGTCAAACTGCGCCCGGTCGGGCCATCGGTCAGGACAATGTCATCGGGGCGCGTGACAAGGTTTTCGAACACCCGTTCGGTGATCGATTGATCACGAATCAGAACGTCCGGCAGTCGGCTGTGAAAGATATGCATTGCGGCCTCCCCTTGTTGGGGGAAAGCAGACCATAGAATGCCGGGTCTGTCGCGTTCTAATTAGCGGACGCCCAGTTCTGCCAATGCCGCCGACAGTGACGGGGGAAGGGCATCTTCGCCTTTGCGGGCGCGTCCCAGATCGGCAGGGGCATCCGCAGGCGCCAGATAGCGCCATCCCTGAAAGGCATTCTTGCGAGTAGGTTCAACGCGGATCATCTCGGGTTCCATCACGATCGCGCAGCGGCGGATGCCATCGCTGCCGATCACCTCGTCCAGACGCAGGATCTTTTGCCGGCACAGGATCACGCCTTTGATCACCCAATAGATCGAACCGGCCAGCACCTCGGCCTCTTTCTTGGGCCACATGCGGGTGATGTGGCGCGGAAAGCCGTCGGCGGTCTGGGCGCGCCTGTCCTGATGCCAGGCGGCCAGATCGGCGACATCTTCGGTCCCGACAGAAAGTTTGATGAGGTGAAGTGTCACGACTCTCTCCTTGATCCGGCAAAGGATAGGGCAGGGGGCGCGACGTTCAACCCCGTAAGACGCAGCATTTAGGTTTGACCCCCGGGCGTGATCCCCATATGTTCTACTCCTTTCCTGATACCTGCCAGACGCCCGAGGATTCCCATATGACCCGTTTTGCTGCCCCGATCGCCGAATCTATCTGGGATATGAAATACCGTTTCAAATCGGCGGATGGGGCTGCAATTGACGGGTCGGTCGAAGACACATGGCGCCGGATCGCCCGTTCGCTTGCTGCGGTCGAGGCTGAACCTGCGAAATGGGAAGACAAGTTTTACGAAGCGCTGGAGGATTTCAAATACCTCCCCGCTGGGCGGATTACGGCGGGTGCGGGCACGGCGCGGTCGGTGACGCTGTTCAACTGCTTTGTCATGGGCACGGTGCCGGACACGATGGGCGGCATTTTCGACGCGCTGAAAGAGGCCGCGCTGACCATGCAACAGGGCGGCGGGATCGGTTACGATTTCAGCACCATCCGCCCCAAAGGCGCGGCAGTGCACGGGGTGGCGGCAGATGCCTCTGGCCCGTTGTCGTTCATGGATGTCTGGGACGCGATGTGCCGCACGATCATGTCTGCGGGCAGCCGCCGTGGCGCGATGATGGCAACGATGCGCTGCGATCATCCCGATATCGAACAGTTCATCACCGCCAAATCAGACCCGGCCCGCCTGCGCATGTTCAACATGTCCGTCCTTGTCACCGATCCGTTCATGGCCGCGGTCAAGGCGGATGGCCCGTGGGAACTGGTCTTTGGCGGTAAGGTCTACAAGACCGTTCAGGCCCGCGCGCTGTGGGACAGGATCATGCAGTCGACCTATGAATTCGCCGAACCCGGTGTGATCTTTATCGACCGTATCAATTCAGCCAATAACCTGAACTATGTCGAAACCATTGCCGCCACCAACCCCTGCGGCGAACAACCCCTGCCGCCCTATGGGGCCTGTCTGCTTGGGTCGATCAATCTAGCCCGTCTGGTCACGGACCCCTTTGGCAAAAACGCCGGACTGGACGAGGTCGCGCTGACCGATCTGGTGGCGACCGCTGTCCGGATGATGGACAATGTCGTCGACGCGTCGAATTTCCCGCTGCCCCAGCAACAGGCCGAAGCCAAGGCCAAGCGGCGGATCGGCTTGGGCGTGACAGGCCTTGCCGATACGCTATTGATGGTTGGTCTGCGCTATGGGTCCGACGAAGCCGTGGCCGCCACCGAAAAATGGATGAAGGCGATTGCCCGCGCGGCCTACCTCGCGTCCGTTGATCTGGCCCGCGAAAAAGGCGCATTCCCGCTGTTCGACGCGGAAAAATACCTCGCTTCGGGGAATATGATGCAGATGGACGACGATGTCCGCGCGGCCGTGGCCAAGCATGGCATCCGCAACGCCCTGCTGACTTCGATCGCGCCGACGGGCACGATCAGCCTTTATGCGGGCAATGTGTCGTCGGGGATCGAACCGGTGTTTGCCTATGCCTATACCCGCAAGGTGCTGCAAAAAGACGGATCGCGGACCGAAGAAGAGGTCGTCGACTACGCGGTCAAGATGTGGCGCGACCTGCATGGCGACGCGCCGCTGCCGGAGTATTTCGTGAATGCCCAGACGCTGCCGCCGCTGGACCATGTGCGCATGCAGGCGGCCGCGCAGCGATGGGTGGACAGTTCGATTTCCAAGACGATCAACTGCCCCGAAGACATCAGCTTTGACGCCTTCAAAGAGGTCTATATGGCCGCTTGGGATCAGGGCTGCAAAGGCTGCACGACCTACCGCCCCAACGATGTGACGGGATCGGTGCTGACTGTTTCGGAATCGTCGGACAAGACCCCCGCAGAAACCCCTGCCACGATGCACGAGGGCGGCGAGGTGATCTATATGTCCGAACCTCTCGACCGTCCGAACGAACTGGAAGGCGCCACCTACAAGGTTAAATGGCCGGACAGCGAACACGCGATCTATATCACCATCAACGATCTGGTGATCGGCGGGCACCGCAGGCCGTTCGAGATATTCATCAACTCCAAGAACATGGAGCACTTCGCCTGGACGGTGGCGCTCACGCGGATGATCTCAGCCGTTTTCCGGCGCGGGGGGGATGTGTCCTTTGTGGTCGAAGAACTGAAAGCCGTGTTCGACCCGCGTGGCGGGGCATGGATGCAGGGGAAATACATCCCGTCGATCTTGGCCGCCATTGGCGGGGTGATCGAAAAGCATATGGTTTCGACCGGTTTCCTGGTTGGTGAAGGCATGGCGCTTAAATCCGACCCAAGAGCCGAAGTCATGACCGTGAACGGCGCGCCAAAGGGCAAATCCTGTTCGTCCTGCGGCAGCTACGAAATGCGGATGGTCGAAGGCTGCATGACCTGCGCCAATTGCGGCTATTCCAAATGCGGCTGATCTGAAAATTGACTGGCGCGGTGCAGGAGAGCAAAACCGCGCCAGCCAGACGCTATTGGTGTTTTCGGCCATTTCCACCGCTGCCGAGCCCTGTTTCCAGACCCCGATACCAATGATTTCGATCCTCCACTCACAGAGGGTCGGAGCGACAACACCGTTCAATGATTTTCCACGAAAACAAAGCCTTCGCGGCAAAATTGTTGGTTTCCAAAACCGTATAGGTTGATAATGTCGGAGTTGGGGAACGTCTTAACAAAATCAAAGTTTTCGAAACCGTGATTAGGTTTTGTCAGGCTTGGGGGTTCGCGGCTGTTCCATCGGGAACATCAGCGCGAAATAATTAGCGGATCATTATGGATTTTTCTTCTCGTGTTTCATTTTGGCGGCGGTGCGACCCTTTTGGAAAACTTTCCGAGGATGCCTTGGCTGCAATTGCGCGCCACGCCCAGCCGCGGAATTGGCAAGCCGGGTCCATGATCTTTCAGCGGGGGGATACGGGTGATTTCCTGATTGCGATTGGCTCCGGGTCGCTGCGTCTTTCACTGCTTACGCCGCAAGGTCAGTCCTTAATTCTGCGACAGGCCGGCCCGAACGAGATCATTGGCGAACTTGCCGTCATCGATGACAAACCGCGATCCGCCGATGCATTGGTGCTCACCGATATTTCTGGCTATGTTCTTGGGCGGTCCGATTTTGATGCGATCGCCGACGAGCACCCGCAATTGCTTAGGGTCATGATGTCCCATCTGGTTGGTATGCTCCGGTCAACCAATGACAGGCTCGAAAGCCTCGCGCTTTATCGATTGAACGCGCGGGTGGCGCGTTTCTTGCTTGGAAAGCTGGACGAAAAGGACCAGTCGCGTCGAACTGGTTCTGCCACGATCCGTCTGGACATGGCGCAGGGTGAATTGGCCCTCGCACTGGGTGCGAGTCGCCCAAAGGTAAACCGCGTGTTTCAAGACTTTATTTTGTCGGGCGTTTTGGTCCGGTCCGGTCAGGACGTGGTCTGCGACTTGGCCAAACTTTGGGCACAGGCCGAACCCGAGGAGCGACTAAACTAATACTTAAGTATGTTGCGGACGAGCCATAAGATGCGGAAATCGATCCCATCGCTATCGCTTTTCCGGTCTGATCCTGTTGAACAAGAGGCAGTGTCCACCGCAGGCGATCAAAAGGATCATCCCGCATGTTTCGATCAATTGGATTGGCGCTTTTGGCGTCTATTGTGTCCCTTGCGCACCCTGTGTCAGCACAGGACCGCGAGACGATTGGCTATGGCCGCCTGTTTAATAACGATTATTTCGGTGACAATCAGGACCGCTGGCACACGACATCCTATACCCATTCGATCGTGCGTGCGCCGGAATGGACCGGGTCTTTGCCCCAGGGTTTTGGTGAACTCTTGGAATACCGCCTGCGCGGTGAAATCATTGCGCCGACCGATCTAGGTGCGATGAATGCGGGTGATCGCCCCTATGTCGGGGCTGCGACCTTTGGTCTGCATACGCATCTGGCACCTGCCAAATACGATTTGCGATTTGGGGTGGATGCAACTGTTGTCGGGCCGCAGACCGGATTTTCCGAACTTCATGATTCTTTTCATAAGATGTTCAGTCACCCGTCGGTCAATCAAACGGTCAAGGATGCCCAATTGCCCAACGCTGTCTATCTGACGGCCTCGGGCGAAGCGTCGCGCACGATCCCTCTTGGCGAAGTTGCGCGTGTCCGCCCCTTTGCCGAGGCGCAGGTCGGGGTCGAGACTTTGGCGCGTGTCGGGGTCGATCTGTTTCTCGGCCCAGTCGGCGCAGACGAGATGCTGATCCGCGACAGCACCACCGGTCAATTGTACCGCGCGACCGAAAACGGACGGATTGGGCTAAGCGCAGTGTTCGGGGCTGACTATGCTTGGGTCGATAGCAGCAAATACATTCCTTCAACCTATGGGATAACAGCATTGGACCGGTATCGGTTGCGGGCTGGTGCCCATTGGCAAATTTCGCAGGGCATGTCGTTCTTTTATGGTCTCACATACCTCTCAGAAGAGTATTCGGGACAACCTGAAGGGCAGTTTATCGGCTCACTGAAGCTTAATTTCAACTTTTGACCAAAAAAATTAACTATTCTACCTAAAGTGGGTTGATTCGCGCGAATCGCCGCTGTTACCGTAGGAACATAAAACCGCGCAAAGACGCGGAAGAGCAGACTGAGGCAGAGAACAGGCATGAAAACGGGCTTTCGTGGCACGTTTGTCATATCCTGGTCGCAAACAGAATTGGACGGGCACTGGTCAGCCCCTGTCGATACATTGCGTGTCGGCGCGGCATGGACTTGGACCGGAGAAGCTGTTCGGGTGGATGGACCTTCGGGGGTTCTTCCGCTTGGTGACGCGGTGGGAGTGGCAGACTTGAGGCAACGCGCAGCGCATTCGGTGCGGCGTTTGTTGCGTGCGGCGGACGGGGATAAATCGCCTTTGGCGATCACGGCATCGGCTGCCGAACCGATGTTCGACCAGTGTTTTACGGTGACTGATGGCCGGGCGACCTGGACCATCACATTGATTGAAACCGGTCGGGATCGCCCCCCGCTTTTGATGTTTCTAAGCGAGATACCTCCGCGCCACGCCGATCTGTGGATCGTAAGCCATAATGTGGATCTTTTGGCGCGGAACCAGATGGATGACAACGCCGGTGGCGTTATCTGCTTTACGCCCGGCACGATGATCCTCAAGGAAGACGGGCTATGCCCTGTGGAGTATCTGCGCGAAGGCGACAAGATTCAGACCAAGGACAATGGCGCCAAGGAAATCTTGTGGATCGGAAGTCGCCGGATCACGGGTGCGCGGCTATATGCGATGCCGCATTTGGCGCCGGTCCGTTTGCGGCGCGGCGCATTGGACCGCGGCATTCCGGATGGCGGGCTTCTTGTATCCCCCGATCATCGCATGGTTCTTAAAGGTCCCAAAGCGCAAGAATTGTTCAACTGCACCGAGGTTCTGGTGACAGCCCGCGATCTGGTGAATGATGATACAGTTTTCATCGACCGGACAGTGCGCGAAGTGACTTATGTGCACCTGATGTTGGAAAGCCATCAGATCGTTTTCGCAAATTCGGTCGAAACCGAAAGTTTCCATCCCGCCAGCGCGGCGATGTCGGATATTGGCACCGACTCTCTTGAGCGGCTCTATGACCGGATTCCGGGGCTTCGCAATGATCCGCAGGCCTATGGCACCTATGCGCGTCGGGTGCTATCGAACAGTGAAACCGCGATTTTGCGCCACGAAGAAGGCAAACGCGGGGTCGCCTGACCCCGCGCCCGGCATTTCCCCTAGCAGTGTCTGCTTTCGCGGTTGACTCCGGACAATCCCCGTCTATAAGCCCGCCATTCATGGTGTTGGTGGGCCCCGCAAGGGGACTCCTGTCAGGCGCAAGCCAAAGGACAACGCCCTTCATAGTCGCCCGTTCCGGGCGTCGACCATAACGAAGGAGATCAGACGGTGACCAAACGCACCTCTGCCAAGTACAAAATTGACCGCCGGATGGGTGAAAACATCTGGGGTCGTCCGAAATCCCCGGTTAACAAGCGTGAATATGGCCCCGGCCAGCACGGTCAGCGCCGCAAGGCCAAGATCTCGGACTTTGGTCTGCAGCTTCGCGCCAAGCAAAAGCTCAAGGGTTACTATGGCGATCTGACCGAAAAGCAGTTCCGCCGGGTCTATGCCGAAGCAGAACGCGTAAAAGGCGACACCGGTGAAAACCTGATTGGTCTGCTCGAGCGTCGTCTGGACGCCGTGGTCTACCGCGCCAAGTTCGTTCCGACCGTGTTTGCTGCCCGTCAATTCGTGAACCACGCCCACGTGCTGGTGAACGGCAAGTCGGTCAACATCCCGTCCTACCGCGTCAAAGAAGGCGACGTGATCGAAGTCCGCGCCAAGTCCAAGCAGCTGGCGATCGTTCTCGAAGCCGCCGCCCTGACCGAGCGTGACGTTCCTGATTACCTCGAAGTCGACCACCACAAGATGACCGCGACCTTCGTGCGTCAGCCCGGCCTGTCCGATGTGCCCTATCCGGTGCAGATGGAACCGAACCTGGTCGTCGAATTCTACGCAAAGAACTAATCAGTTCTTTGCCGACCCAAAAAAGAAGCCGCGCAGAAATGCGCGGCTTTTTTGTTTGTCTGGGGAAACTTGCGCTTTGGCGCCGGGGCGCCTCAGGCCTTTGCCAGTTTCCGCGCCTCGGCGAAGGACAGCAGCCGCCGGCTGCTTTCGTCCCACAGGTGCAGGCGGGCGTTGCACAGGCTTTCCCATAGGGTCATGCGCTGTGCTTCGGCCAATTCGGCATGGTCGCGCAGAACCTCGGTCAGCCTATAGAAAGGTATGCGGGAATAGAGGTGGTGCACATGGTGGATGCCGATGTTCGCAGACATCCAGCGCAGCGGAGCAGGCAGGATGTAATGTGACGACCCCTCCAATGCCGCATGGTGCAATTGCCAGTTTTCATCGCGGTCCCACAGGGTTTCTTCGAACTGATGCTGAATGTAGAACAGCCAGACCCCGGCAGAGGCTGCCAGCAATGCAGTAGGCAAAAGCACTGTCAGAACGGCCCCGTGGCCCAGAAAATAGACCAGTGTGCCGACCCCTAACACCAGCGCCAGATTGGTGCCGATGGCCGAAACCCAGAATTCCGCACCGGCCTTCATAAGACCATAGGGAATCCGGTTCTGGATCAGAAAGATATAGGCTGGGCCAATGACGAAAAGGGTGATCGGATTGCGATAGGCCCGATATTGAAGGCGCCGCCAGAACCCCAGGGCCTGATATTCCGCAACGGTCAGGGTCGTGACATCGCCCATGCCGCGTTTGTCCAGATTTCCAGCCGATGCGTGATGGATTGCGTGACTGCGACGCCAGACATCATAGGGTGTCAGTGTCAGAACGCCCAAGCCGCGCCCGATCCAGTCGGCGAGTGCGCGATTGCGAAAGAACGAACCGTGCCCGCAATCATGCTGGATGACAAAGGTCCGCAAAAGAAAACCGCCGTTTACCAGCGCGAGACCCAGCGCCGCAATGGCGGAATATTGGTAAACCCAGAATGCCACGACCCAGATCGCCAATAGCGGAAGCACTGAAAGCCCGAGTTCCAGAAAGCTGCGGCCGTGGTGGGGGTCGCGATAACGTGCCAGAATCCTTACCCAATCTTGCGCTGTGCTCGGTGCGACCAACTCGGCTGCTTCGGGTCGGTTGGGGGGATGGAGCATTGGGGCATGACTTTCGCAGTTAAAAACTTGCAAATCTGTAACTTCGGATACAGTGGATGTCGAGCAATCTGTCACTCCTATTGTAACGAGAGGCTCCTTCTTGTCTGGAAAGAGCCGTGCAGGGCCGCTATGACACCTTTGAACAAGACAAGAGTTTGACATGGCCCCCAAGATCAAGCCTCAGCCCGGCATTATGGATATCGCCCTTTATGTAAGCGGCGAAACCACGGTTGCGGGCAAAACAGAAGTGCTCAAACTGTCGTCGAACGAAAACCATTACGGGTTTTCGGAAAAGGCCCGTGACGCTTTTGCCAAGACGTCGCGGACGCTGAATCGTTATCCCGGAACAGACCACGCTGGTTTGCGCACTGCCATTGGTGATGTGCATGGGCTTGATCCTGACCGGATCATCTGTGGTGTTGGCTCTGACGAGGTCTTGCAATTCATTGCCCAAGCCTATGCGGGCAAAGGTGACGAAGTCATTTATACCCAGCATGGTTTTTCCATGTATCCGATCCTTGCCAAAGCGGTCGGTGCCCGCCCTGTCGAGGTGCCCGAAACCGAGCGTCGGGTGAACGTGGATGCCATTCTTGCGGCTTGCACGCCCAAGACCCGTATCGTCTTTATCGCAAATCCGGCCAATCCGACGGGCACGATGGTATCCGCCGATGACATGAACCGTCTGGCCCAAGGTCTGCCCGCAGGTGCCATTCTGGTGCAGGATGGGGCCTATGCCGAATTTGCCGATGGGTTTGATGGCGGTGCCGCGCTCGTCGATGAGCATCCGAACGTGATCATGACGCGGACCTTCTCCAAGATTTACGGTCTGGGCGGTTTGCGGGTCGGTTGGGGCTATGCCTCACGCGAGATTATCGATGTCCTTAACCGTATCCGGCAGCCGTTCAACCTATCCGAAACCCAGTTGCAGACAGCCGAGGCCGCTGTTCGCGACCGCGATTTTGTCGAACGCTGCCAGATCGAAAACGCCAAATGGCGCGACTGGACCACAGCCCGTTTGATCGAACTGGGGATCAAGGTCGATCCGTCTTTTGCCAATTTCGTTCTTGCCCGTTTCAAGGATCAGGCCGAGGCCGAGGCATGCGATGCCCATCTGAAATCCGAAGGGATCATCGTGCGTCGTGTCGCGGGCTATCAGTTGCCCCACTGCCTGCGGATCACCATCGGGGACGAAGCGGCCTGTCGCCGCGTTGTCCACACGATCGCCCAGTTCAAGAACCCCAAAGACGGCGAGACGGCATAATGACCCAATTGTATGATCGTGTCGCCCTCATCGGGCTTGGCTTGATTGCGGGGTCCATGTCCCTGGCTATGCGCCGCCGTGGTTTGGCGGGGCAGGTTGTTGGCTATGCCCGTTCTGCGGAAACGCGGCAAACTGCGCGCGACATCGGGTTGGTCGATCACGTCTATGATAGTCTGGCCGAAACCGTGGCCGATGCCGATCTTGTTGTGCTCTGTGTTCCGGTCGGGGCCATGGGTGCTGTCGCGGCCGAAATGGCCCCCTACCTGAAACAGGGCGCGACCGTTTCGGATGTGGGGTCGGTCAAATCCGCCGTCATCGAAATCGTCGGGCCAGAGTTGCCGGACGGCGTTCATTTCGTTCCGGCCCACCCTTTGGCCGGGACCGAACATTCGGGGCCGCGCGCAGGGTTTGAAACCCTGTTCGAAAACCGCTGGTGTATCCTGTGTCCCAACGGGGCGGAACTGCAGGCGGTGGAACGGCTGGCCGATCTTTGGCGCGGAATGGGGGCCAATCTGGACCAGATGGATGCGTCGCACCATGATCTGGTTCTGGCTGTCACCAGCCACACTCCGCATCTGATCGCCTATACGATGGTCGGCGTCGCGGATCATTTGCGCCGCGTATCCCAGCAAGAGGTCATCAAATATTCGGCCTCTGGCTTTCGCGATTTCACCCGCATCGCGGCCAGCGATCCGGTGATGTGGCGCGATGTGTTTCTGAACAACAAAGAGGCGACGCTGGATATCCTTGGTCGCTTTACCGAGGAACTGTTCGTGCTGCAGCGGGCCATCCGCATGGGCGACGGGCAGCAATTGCAGGACTATTTCACGCGAACCCGCGCTATTCGCCGTAGCATTATCGAAGCGGGGCAAGACACGGACGCGCCGGATTTCGGGCGGGTCGGTCCGAAGACATGAAGCGGCTCTGGGCTGTCGTGGCGTTGTGCCTGGCCGCGCCTGCGGTGGCAGAACCCCCAGTCAGTTCTCCGCGCCCGGTTCCCCGCGCAACCATTGTTGCCGAAACTTCAAGCCATGAAAAACTGCCACTGGTTCGCCCAGTGCCGCGGACAATTGCAACAGATCAGGGCGAAGTGACTGCGGTAGCCGTCGCAGATGTGCCCTTGGCAGAGTACCGAAGTGTGCTTGGGGCCTTTGACCCACTGCAGCCCCCTCGTTTTCCGCAGCCTGCAACTGCCCCGATGGGGCTGATTTTGCCCACTGAAAACGCGGTTCTGACCTCCGTTCGACCAGCAACCCGCCTACGCGAGGACCGGAGTATGGTCACCAGATCCCGCTATCGCGCGGATCAGGCTGTCACAGCGATCAGCCCTTTGGCCGTGCCGCTGTCACAACGGCCATTGTTGCGGCCCGCTGCCCTTACGCAACGGGCCGAAGAGGCCCGCGCGGCGATCCTTCGCGGGTCGGTCTGCGGGGATCCGGCCATTCAGGGCGAGGTCATCGGTGCGGTCGGCGGTCGCGGGTCTTGTGGTATTGAGAGCGCCGTGCGCTTGCGGTCAGTCGCAGGGGTGACCTTTGGCGGTGAACGCCCCCAGATGGACTGCCAGACGGCCCGAGCGCTCAAGACCTGGATCGAACGTGGGGCGCGGCCTGCTGTTGGAACGACCGGCGGGGGCCTGTCGCAAATACAGGTAATGGGAAGCTATAGCTGCCGCCCGCGCAACAACCAAAGCGGTGAACGGCTGTCAGAGCATTCCTTTGGTCGCGCGATTGATATCGGCGGTTTCAAACTGGCCGATGGGACAACCTTTACCGTGTTGCGCGATTGGGGCAGCCAGCGGTTTGGTGGCATCCTGCGACAGATGCATAGCAAGGCCTGCGGGCCGTTCGGCACTGTTCTGGGCCCCAATGCCAACGCCTATCATCGAAACCATTTCCATTTCGATACGGCGCGGTATCGCGCCGGGTCCTATTGCCAATAGATAAGGCGCGGCGCAGGGCCGAGCGGGAAAGGCCCGAACATCATCTGACCATTCGCAAAGTCGATCGGCATCTTGAGATCGGGCTGACCTGCGGCCAGCATATTCCCCATATTGGTCCAAGTCTTCGCCACTTCGGCCGTGATCAATCCAGCAGAGGTCGCATGAGCGATCATGTCTTGCCAATGTTGCGCGGTCAGCGTGATACGGCCCGTCGGCACACCAAAGGCATCGACGGTCAGATCCCCTGCGGCGGATAGGACCATCGCCCCCCAGACCAGCCGCGCATCGCTGACCGAAATCGCCGTGGGTTGCGGCGCAGCCCCTGTCGCAAGTCCCCTGTCCAAGGCACGGGTCAGTGCGACGGTTCCGTTCAACCGGATCAGATCCATCTGCGGCGGCAGGGCGCGATTGGTGTCGATTGCTGTCATCAGCTTTTCGGGCAGGGTGATCTGTTCCAGATCGGCAAAGGCGGCATAGGTCAGGGGGGTATCGGTCGGTTTCAACCCAAGGATCAGTTTTCCATAGGCGAGCGCCCCGCCGTTTTCTGCGATGATGCTGCCCGCACCGCTTTCGACGATCACCGATGTCAGGGGCATTTCTGACGACACCCCGACCGACGCGCTTGCGCGCAGCCCTGTCGCGTCCCAGTCAACCTTGCCTGCAGGCGTCGTCAGGGATTGGGTTGGCGGTGCGATCACGATGACCTTGTTCGGCTGATAGCTGAGCGCGAAGACCTGCAAAAACGGTGCCGCCCATGAATAGGTGCCGGTCGGGTCTGTCAGGGCAAGGTCGGTCACGGTCGTGTCGAAACGTGAGGGGAAGCCTTTGGTCGACAAGTCGGAATAGGACACATCCCAGCCATCGGCCTGCATCTGGGTCAAGGCCTGAGCCGCGCCCTTTTCCACCGCCGACGATCCGGCGAACCAATAGCCGCCGTAAAGAACGGCAAGCACCCCGACAAAGGCTATCAATCGACGCATGGTAGGTCTTTCTAATGTGTTTCGATTGGTGTTTACCGACAGCAATTGGAAAGGACCAGTCACATGGCCGTTTGGGTGTTTGGATATGGATCGTTGCTGTGGAACCCGGGATTTGACCCGGTGGAAAGCCAGAGGGCGGTTCTAAAGGGATATCAGCGGTCGTTTTGTATGCTATCGATCCACCATCGCGGCACCGAAGAAGAACCGGGTTTGGTGCTGGCGCTGGATACTGCGCCTAGTGCCGCGTGCCACGGCATGGCCCTGCGCGTCCACCCCGATGAAGAAGACCGCGTGCTGGCTGAACTGCGGGAACGCGAACTGGTGTCATCCGCCTATCTTGAGGTCACCGAGGCTGTAACCCTTTCCGATGGGCGCGAGATTTCCGCGCTGACCTATGTCGTGGACCGCGGGCACCGGCAATATTGCCAATTCGATCTGGAAACGCAGGCGCAAATGATCGCCCGCGCGACAGGGGGGAGGGGGCCAAACACCGAATATCTTTTCAATACAGCCACCCATCTGACAGGGCTTGGGATTGGTGATGCCGATCTGGATTGGTTGGTCGAACGGGTCAAATCCTTGCGATAAACGGGCCAATCGCATCTTTTGACTTGGTTTTCGCGTCAGACCCCATAAAGTCGGCCCAACAACAGATGCGAGGAACCTGTCCGTGACGGACATCAGGGAACCCGAGGCCGAGCCGCACTTTAGCCAACCGATCCGCCAGATCATTTCGATGCTGGTGGCGCTGGGGATCGTTGGGGCCATTGCCTATATCGGGATTACGACGATCGAATTGATCTTCAAGGCCAACCCCTATCTGAACGGGTTGATCCTTTTGGTATTTGTCCTTGGTGTTCTGTCCTGCTTTGGGCAAGTGGTCCAATTGATGTTCTCGGTCCGCTGGATCGAGGAATTCGCGAACCAGCGGGCGGGGTCCAAGGTTCCGTCGCTTCTCGCGCCTTTGGCCACGCTGTTGCGGTCGCGGGGCAGCCGGATGCAGCTGTCGTCCTCTTCGTCGCGGTCCATTCTGGATTCCGTTGCAAGCCGGATCGACGAAGACCGCGAAATTACCAAATACCTTGGCAGCACCCTGATCTTTTTGGGGCTGTTAGGCACATTCTATGGTCTTGCGACCACCGTTCCCGCGCTTGTCGAAACGATCCGGTCGCTGAACCCGCAGGACGGCGAAAGCGGGGTTGAGATTTTCGGTCGTCTTCAATCAGGTCTGGAAAAGCAGTTGGGCGGGATGGGGACCGCGTTTTCGTCGTCCTTGCTTGGCCTTGTCGGGTCTTTGGTCGTTGGCTTGCTGGAACTTTTCGCGGGTCATGGGCAGAACCGGTTCTATCGCGAACTAGAGGAATGGTTGTCTTCGATCACGCGGATCGGCTTTTCCAGCGGCGATGAAACCCATAGCGAAGGCGGGGCTGCCGTTTCGGCCGTGTTCGAACATATGGCGGAACAGCTGGAATCTATGCAGCTGATGTTCACACAGTCTGATATCAGCCGTGCGCAGGTCGATGAACGGCTCGGGCAACTTGCAGATGCGATGGATCGGCTGAGCCGCAAATACGAACAGGATGACAGTCGTGCGCTGATGCTGCGCGTCGCCGAAGGGCAGGAACGCCTGATCGAGAAGTTGCGCGACAGCGGCGTCGACGGGATCGATGCCGAAAGCCGGATGCGCCTGCGGTCGATCGATGTGCAGATGCTGCGCATCCTCGAAGAGATGTCAGTGGGCCGGCAGGATTCCATCGCCGAAATTCGTAGCGAATTGTCCGGACTTGCCCGCGCGTTGCGGCAGGGGCAGGGGCGCGGTCGCCCTGAACCCCGCGGGGAATAGGCCATGGGCCTGAACACCAAAGGATCGGGTCGGTTCAATACCAATATCTGGCCGGGGTTCGTGGATGCGATGACGGGGCTATTGCTGGTCCTTATGTTCGTGCTGACGATCTTTACTGTGATCCAGTTCGTCTTGCGCGAAACCATCAGCGGACAGGAGGACAAGCTGTCCGAGTTGTCCGGCCAGATCGCGGCCCTGGCCGATGCCTTGGGGCTGGAACGGGACCGTTCTGCCGAATTGGGGCAGCAAGTCGGATCGTTGACGACCTCTCTTGCGGATGTCCAGAACCAGTCTGACGCGCAGGCCGCCCTGATTGCAACGTTGACCGCGGAACGTGACAGCCAGGCGGCGGCTTTGGTCGATGCCCAGAACAAGATCACAGGGTTCGAGGCACAGGTTGCCGGGCTTTTGGCCCAACGCGCCGACCTGCGGGATCAGGTCGCGGGGCTTGAAGCGGACAAGACCCAGCTGATGTCCGATGCCGAGGCCCTGAACCTGGCCTTGGCACAGGCCCGAACCGAAATCGACGCAGGGGTCGAGGCTGCAAGGCTGGCCGCCGCACGCCGCGAAGCACTCGAGGCGTTGCTGGCCCAGACCCAAGCCGAAAGCGATGGGCAAAAGACACGCATAGATGAACTTGAAGCCGCGCAATTGGCCGATGCCGCTGCGGCCGAGGCGCTGCGCGCAAGGCTCGCCGATGCCGATGCCGAGATCACGGCGATGACGCTGGCGCTGGAAGAGCAGCGGCGCAAGGCCGAGGATACCCTGACCCTGCTGGCAGCAACCCAATCGGCCCGCGATCAGCTGGACATGAACCTTGCCGCCGCACTTTTGGCGCAACAGCAGGCCGAAAACGACCTGACCGCCGCCCTGTCCAAGGGCGATGATCTGGATGCGCGGCTTGCAGCGGCCTTGTCCTTGCAGGAAAGCACGGCCGCTGAACTGGAACAGGCCCGCGCGGCATTAGATGCTGCTAGCGCCGACCGCGACGACCTTGCTACCCGTCTTGCGGCGGCTTTGGCGGCTGGTGACACCGCGAGTGCGGATCTGGAGGATATCCGTCAGGCGCTGGCCGACGCGATGAACCAGAATGCCCTGACGCAAACCGAACTCGAAGGCAAACTGGCGCAAGCAGTCCTTGATAGACAAGCGGCCGAAGCAGAACTTGCCTCCGCCTCGGCGAATGTTGCCGATGCCGCGAGCCGACTTTCCGATCTCGAACAGCGTTTGGCAGAGGCGCTGGTATCGCGTCAGGCCCTGACCGCGCAGGTCGCGGCCCTGTCCGAAGGCCGTAGCGACACCGATCAAAGCCGTGCCGACCTCGAGGCGCGTTTAGCGGCGGCCCTTGCTGATCTGGCCGCGACCAAGGCGGACCAGACCACCCAGATGACCGAAGCCGAACGTCAGGCCGTTCTTTTGGCCGAAGCCAACCGCCAACTTTCGGATGAAAAGGCGCTTTCCGCAGAAAGCCAAAGGCAAGTGGCCCTGTTGAATGAACAGGTGGCACAACTGCGCACGCAGGTAGGGTCGTTGCAAGCCTTGCTCGACATCGCCGATCAGGCCGATCAGGACGCCAAGGTCCAGATCCAGGCGCTGGGCAGCCAGTTGAACACGGCCCTTGCCCGAGTTGCCGCAGAGGAACGCCGCCGCCGCGAGTTGGAAGAGGCCGAGCGCGCGCGGCTGGAAGAGGAAAGGGCCCGACTGGCGGCCGAGGCACAGGACCTCGAGCGCTATAAGTCCGAATTCTTTGGCCGGATGCGCGATGTTGTGGCGGGGCAGGACGGTATCCAGATCGTCGGTGACCGTTTTGTCTTTTCCTCCGAGGTCCTGTTCCCACCGGGGAGCGCGGATCTGTCCGAAGCCGGGAAGGCAGAGATTGCCAAGGTCGCGGCACTGTTGCGCCAGATCGCGGCGGGGGTTCCCGAAGGGATCGATTGGGTGATCCGCGTGGACGGGCACACCGACAATGTGCCGCTGTCTGGCACAGGGCGGTATCGCGACAACTGGGAACTGAGCCAGGGTCGGGCCTTGTCGGTCGTCCGCTATATGGTCGACAACGAAGGCATCCCGCCCAATCGGCTGGCCGCGAATGGGTTTGGGGAATTCCAACCGATCAACACGGCCGACACCGACGCAGCGCGCGCCCAGAACCGCCGGATCGAGCTAAAACTGACGGAACGCTGATCAGGGAAGGATCAGCATTTCGATCTGTTGGTCGAGGATACTGCCATCCCGCATCAGGGTAATGGTGCCGGTATAGCTACCCGACGACCAGCCACCCGCCGGTGCCCGCTTGCCGCCCGCGCGGAAAAGCTGCGCTTGTTGACGCTCCAGTATGACATCCTGACGGAATACCTCTCCCGCTGGGCCGTTGATTGTCAGGGTCAGGACGTCCTGCGGTTTTCCGCCAAAGACATAGCCCCAGACCACCATCGGGTCTGTCGGGGCAAGGGTGGCCATGGCCGCTGCCCCTTCTTTCACTTGGTCGTAGTCGGGAACGTCGTTATACAACCCTGCCGTAATGATCCCGCCCGCGGGGGTCGGCGGTGTGCTGACCCAAAGCGTTTCATCGCCTGCCGAGGCATTGCAGTTGTTCAGGTTTTCGGGCGCAAACGGGTCCACCACTTGCCCGTCGCGCCGGACCGACAAATGGACATGCGGGAACTGGGTCTGACCCGACAGACCGACGAGGCCCAAGGGATCGCCTACGGCCACCACCTGCCCGGGCTGGACGAGGATGCTGTCCTTGGCCATGTGGCAATATTGGGTTTCCCAGCCGTCGCCATGATCGATCACCACCCCGTTGCCACATTCGACATTCGACACATCGGGTGCGTCCGGGCTGCCTTGTAGGATATCCGCCATCCCGTCTCGGGTCGCACGGACCGTGCCCGGGGCTGACGCCAGAACAGTGACGCCCGCCGCCTGAGCGGCCAGTGACGGCAAGGCAAAGTCGGTGCCTTTGTGTCCGTCATAGGAGAGCGCCCCGCAGGTGAAATCGGTCGATCCCGGGCCGGGGTCGTGGTCGACATATTGCTGGATATAGCAAGGCCCGTTCAGGTCGCAGTCCAGCGGGGGAACCAATAACAAACCATCGGCCAGCGCAGGGCTGGCCGATGTCAGTAGTGTCAACAATGCAAAGCGCATGCGATCAGTCCGCAGTCAGCAGCGGCGGCTTGTTCTTGGCATTCGTGATCCGGCCCTGTTCGGGGGCTTCGGCGACGATGTCCAGCTTTCCGTCCTTGACCCCGATGCGCACCAATCCGCCCTTTGTCAGTTTGCCGAACAGCAATTCTTCGGCGAGCGGTTTTTTGATGTGTTCCTGAATGACGCGGGCCAGCGGGCGCGCGCCCATCTTGTCATCATAGCCTTTTTCGCCCAGCCATTCGGCGGCAGCTTCGGACAGTTCGATATGGACATTGCGGTCGATCAGCTGTGCTTCGAGTTGGAGCACGAATTTTTCGACCACTTTAAAGATCACTTCTTTCTGCAGCGGGGCAAAGGCGATCACGGCGTCCAGACGGTTGCGGAATTCAGGGGTAAAGGTGCGTTCGATCGCTGCGGTGTCTTCACCTTCGCGACGGTCGCGGCCAAAGCCGATCGCCTCTTTCGCCTGTTCAGCAGCGCCCGCGTTCGAGGTCATGATCAGGATCACATTGCGGAAATCGGTTGTCCGGCCGTTATGGTCGGTCAGCTTGCCGTGATCCATCACCTGCAACAGGATGTTGTAGACATCCGGATGCGCCTTTTCGATCTCGTCCAACAGCAGAACGCAGTGCGGGTTCTGATCGACCCTGTCGGTCAACATGCCCCCCTGATCAAAGCCGACATAGCCGGGCGGGGCGCCAATCAGGCGGCTAACCGCATGTTTTTCCATGTATTCGGACATATCAAAGCGCAGGAGCTCCACGCCCAGTGTATCCGCCAGCTGTTTGGCGACTTCGGTCTTGCCGACGCCGGTGGGCCCTGCGAACAGGTAGTTGCCAATCGGCTTTTCCGGTTCGCGCAGACCCGCCCGCGCGAGTTTGATTGCCGAGGCAAGGGCCTCGATCGCATTGTCCTGACCGAACACGACCCGCTTGAGCGACACTTCGAGGTCCTTGAGGACCTCTGCATCGTCCTTGGATACGTTTTTCGGCGGGATGCGGGCGATTTTGGCCACGACATCCTCGATTTCCTTGACGCCAATCGTCTTGCGGCGCTTGGATTCTGCGACCAGATGCTGCGCGGCCCCTGCTTCGTCGATCACATCAATTGCCTTATCGGGCAGTTTGCGGTCGTTGATATAGCGGGCCGACAGTTCCACCGCCGCCTTGATCGCGTCCGAGGTGTATTTGATCTGATGGTGATCTTCGAAATAGGGTTTCAACCCTTTGAGGATCTTGATCGAATCCTCGACCGAAGGTTCGTTCACGTCGATTTTCTGGAACCGGCGCGACAGGGCGCGGTCCTTTTCGAAATGCTGACGGAATTCTTTATAGGTGGTCGAACCCATGCAGCGCAGCTTGCCGCCCTGTAGCGCCGGTTTCAGCAGGTTCGAGGCATCCATCGCCCCGCCGCTGGTCGCACCTGCGCCGATTACGGTGTGGATTTCGTCGATGAACAGCACTGCGTCGGGGTGGCCTTCCATTTCGGACACAACCGCCTTGAGCCGTTCTTCGAAATCACCGCGATACCGCGTGCCAGCCAAAAGCGCGCCCATATCGAGGCTATAGATCGTGGCCCCTGCCAGAACTTCCGGCACCGATTTGTTGACGATCTTATAGGCCAGACCTTCGGCAATCGCCGTCTTGCCAACGCCGGGATCGCCGACCAGTAGGGGGTTGTTCTTGCGGCGGCGGCAGAGCACCTGAATGCAGCGTTCGACTTCGTGTTCGCGGCCGATCAGCGGGTCAACGTCGCCCTTTTTCGCTTTTACGTTCAGGTCCACGCAGTATTTTTTCAGCGCGCTTTCCTTTTCCTCGCCGCCCGACCCAGTGCTTTCGCCATTCTGGTCGGTGGAGGCCCCGGTGATCGGGCGGGTTTCGCCAAAGGCGGGGTCTTTAGCCACGCCATGGGCGATGAAATTGACAGCATCATAACGGGTCATGTCCTGATCTTGCAGGAAATAGGCCGCGTTCGATTCCCGTTCGGCAAAGATCGCGACAAGCACATTGGCCCCTGTGACCTCGTTCCGGCCCGACGACTGGACGTGGATCGCGGCGCGTTGGATCACGCGTTGGAAGGCGGCGGTCGGCACGGCCTCGGACCCGTCGACATCGGTGATCAGGGTGGAAAGATCATCGTCGATGAATTCTTCCAGCGTGGTCCGCAGTTCATCAAGGTCCACCGCGCAGGCCTGCATGACCTGTGCCGCGTCCGGCTCGTCGATCAGAGCGAGCAGAAGATGTTCCAGCGTCGCCAGTTCGTGGCGGCGGGCATTGGCCAGTGCCAGCGCGGAATGAATAGCCTGCTCGAGCGAATTTGAAAAAGATGGCACGCTTCAGTGCTCCTTTGATCGGGGGTCGGGAAGGCAAATCGTGGCCCGTCCTGACGTTGGCCTCATACCTCTTAAACTTTGGTTTTCTTGCCGAACCTTCAAGGACTTTTTTCAATTTTCCGGTAACAAAACGGTTGAGGCATAGGTTTTGCAGCCGGAAGCACGGCCCTTTAGCCCATCATCGCATGAAAATAGGGCCGTATTTCGGCGCGCTGGCTGAACGAGTGCTTAAAATTTATCCTTGCGCGCCCGAATTTCCGCAAACACGTCAACCGCTGCCGCCCCTGTCATCCCGACAGCGGCCTGCAGGTCGGGGTTGTCCGCCCGCAAGAACGGATTGGTCGCGCGTTCCAGCGACAAAAGCGACGGCACCGTCGGGATCCCTGCCGATGTTTTGGCAAAAGTATCGGCGATCCTTGCGGCTAGGTCGGGGTTGGCGGGGTCGATCGTGGCGGCAAACCTTGCGTTGCCTGCCGTGTATTCGTGCCCCGAACAGATCAGGGTGTCGGGCGGCAGGGCCCGCAACCGCAACAAGGCGTCCCACATTTGCGCAGGCGTTCCTTCGAACAGCCGCCCACAGCCAAGCGCCATCAAGCTATCGGCGGTAAAGGCGGCGGCGGTCTGCGGAAAATGAAAGGCGACATGGCCGATGGTGTGGCCATAAACCTCGATCACTTCGACAGGTTCGCCGCAAACTTCGATCCGGTCGCCACCTTGCACCATTTGGTCCAGCGGGGGCAGGCGATGGGCATCCGCCGCCGCCCCGATGACCCGCACATTCGGCCCGCGCAGCCCTTCCAGCCCGTCGATATGGTCCCAATGATGATGGGTCAGCAGGATATCGGTGAGCTCCCACCCTCGCCGCGCCAGCTCTGCCGCAATCGCCTGCGTTTCGGGCGCATCGACCAAGGCGGTCTGTTTGGTATCGGGATTATGCAACAGATAGGCGTAATTGTCGGACAGACAGGGAATAGTGACGAGCGTAAGGGGCATCGGGGTTCGCAATCGGTTGAATTGGCGTTTGTCCAAACCTGACCGAAACGGTCTGCCCCTGCAATGCAAAGGTCACAGAAGGTGACGGTAGCCCATCCTCTGCCCGATGTCGGCTACGGGCGTCGTGGCGCGAGGCGCTGAACCTGGCTCGGGTCAATCAAAATCACCTATCTCAACCGAAAACCCTTCAACAATCGTCATATTTGAATTGACTTGCGGCGCTTCTTGCAACGCGTCCGTATGTTCCCCTACGGCGGTATAGTCCTCGCCAAAATCGCCATAATCATAATCGATGTAGCCCAAGCTGATTGAGGCGACCAGTACGAGTCCCAGATCATTTATCCAATCAGGATTGTCATCGTAAAATCCAAACGGCAGATCATAAATGTTTTGGAACATCTCTTCGGTCATCGCGCCCATCCCGATCAGCGCCAATATGACCAGTTCCATGGCATAGCCTCACTCTTTACATTCTAGGTTGAATTATTTTTCAAATTTTCGCGCATTGGGTCAGGCGACAATTCGGAAACAATTGCCTTGCTGCACATTGTGGTGCCGAATTGCTGTCGCATGATTGGCCCTTCGCAAAACTGCGCGACCGTCGCATCAAGAACGCCTTGGGCAAAAGAGGCATGGATTTGTCGCAATCGGTTGGTAAGGTCCGTCAAAGGACAGCCCTCGAACCCAGCGGACCTTGTAATGCATCTGGACGTCGTCGATCTGCGGAACTTTTACTACCGTTCGGTTTTGGGACGTGCGGCGCAAAAGGTCGTCCGCGATCAACTGGTCGCCCTCTGGCCCGAGGCCAAGATGCAAACGGTCGTCGGATACGGTTTTGCTGTGCCCTTGCTCCGCCCCTATCTGGGGCAGGCGCGGCGGGTAATCGGGTTGATGCCCGGACCGCAGGGTGTCATGCCATGGCCCGCCGGTGCCCAGAACGTCAGTGTTCTGTGCGAAGAAGGCGCGTGGCCCTTGGACACTGGGATCGTGGACAAGCTGGTTGTGATGCATGGCCTCGAAACCTCGGAAGACCCCACAGCCGTGTTTGATGAATGCTACCGCGTGCTGGGGCCGGGCGGGCGGGGGATGTTCGTTGTGCCCAATCGTGCCGGCATCTGGTCGCGGTCGGATCGGACGCCCTTTGGCTTTGGCCGCCCCTATTCGATGGGTCAGCTCGAGGCGCAGCTGCGGTCACATGGGTTGATCCCCGAACGCACATTGTCGACGCTGTATCAACCGCCATCGACCCACCGCGCCTGGCGCCGGTTCGCGCCCCTGATCGAAACTTTCGGGCATAACATGCCCGTTTTTGCGGCGGGGGGCGTTTTGATGGTCGAGGTGTCGAAACAAATTCCAGCACCGCGACGCCCCGGATTGGGGCAAAAGGTCAAACGCCCGTTGCGCGTTCTCGAAGGCCTCGGCGCGGGTCCTATCGTCGCGCCCGCCTAAGGGACAGATTCGACCCATCACGCCCCCAAATCGACCTGCATTGGTGGTGCAAAGCGTCGCACCCTGACCAAAACAGCGATTTCCACGGAAAATAGCATCGCAATTCCTGACGCAAGGCTGTTGCGGCAACGGGAGTGCTCTGCTACATGGCCCCTGATTTAACGCCTTCGTGAAGAAACGAGGGTCTGCCAAGCTGCCCTCTTGCCCCTTGTGATCGGGGTGGGACTGGGCCCAAGACATCGGAAGGGTGGACGTGTCCGAACCAGCTTCGATCTCGACCGGTATTGCGGCGCGTTATGCGTCGGCCGTGTTTGATATTGCCAAAGAAGGCAAAGCGCTTGCCGCGCTTGAAAAAGACATCGACGCGCTGGACGCGGCGCTGACAGACAGCGCCGATCTTGCCGCGCTGATCTCGTCGCCGCTGTATAGCCGTGATGAACAGGCAGGGGCGATTGCCGCTGTCGCTAAGAAAATGAAACTGTCGGCAACGACCGCGAACCTGCTGGGGCTCATGGCCTCCAAGCGTCGCCTGTTCGTTCTGCCACAGCTGGTCGTCGTCCTGCGCGACCGTATTGCAGCCGAAAAGGGCGAAGTCGCTGCCGAGGTCGTATCGGCCAAGGCGCTGACCAAAGCTCAGGCTGAAAAACTTGCCAAAACGCTCAAGGCGCAAATGGGCAAGGACGTCAAAATCAATGCGACCGTTGATGAAAGCCTCATCGGCGGTCTTATCGTAAAAGTTGGCTCGAAGATGATCGACACGTCGATCCGCTCCAAGCTCAGTGCACTCCAGAACACCATGAAAGAGGTCGGATAATGGCGATCCAAGCTGCAGAAATTTCTGCGATCCTGAAGGACCAGATCAAGAATTTCGGTCAAGAAGCCGAAGTGGCCGAAGTTGGCCGCGTTCTCTCGGTCGGCGACGGTATCGCACGTGTGTATGGTCTCGATGCGATTCAGGCCGGTGAGATGGTCGAATTCCCCGGTGGTATCCGCGGGATGGCCCTCAACCTCGAAGTTGATAACGTCGGTATCGTTATCTTCGGCGATGACCGCGCCATTAAAGAAGGTGACACCGTCAAGCGCACCAAGTCCATCGTGGACGTGCCGGTGGGCAAGGCCCTGCTGGGCCGGGTGGTGGACGCGCTGGGCAACCCCATCGACGGCAAGGGCGCCATCGAGACGACCGAGCGCCGCGTGGCCGACGTC
>Ga0102812_10000130_pt1 | contig 52247 bp, 31 predicted proteins | sample ColrivemetaGS713_FD_79334 | JGI IMG/M metagenome (GOLD analysis project Ga0102812, IMG submission 79334) | Estuarine microbial communities from the Columbia River estuary - Flood tide ETM metaG S.713 | ecosystem: Environmental > Aquatic > Marine > Intertidal zone > Estuary | place: USA...
TTCGAGGTGCTTAATTAATCTCTCGTCCGGATTATGAGAAGAACCAATATAGAATTTATTTAGATGTTCAGAATAAAGGATGTAGGTGTAGTGCATATTGCAGAATGCAGAATGAGGTTAAATAAAAAAAAGCCCAGCATAACTGCTGAGCTTTGTTGTGGGCGATGATCCCGATTTCACATCGGGAGAACACCCGACCCTCCCGATGTAAAATCGGGATGTTCTGAACCAATTGAACTAATCATTAATTAGTTTTTCAATCATCTTTCTGCTTTTCCATTTTTTGATTTGAAATTCTCTTTTGATTGCTTCCGTTTTTGAATTAAAAGCTTGAGTGTAGACGATTTTCCAGTCTTTTGCATTGGCAGTAAATCCCTGGTGATTTTCGAGGTGCTTAATTAATCTCTCGTCCGGATTATGAGAAGAACCAATATAGAATTTATTTAGATGTTCAGAATAAAGGATGTAGGTGTAGTGCATATTGCAGTTAAACAAAAAAAAGCCCAGCATTCCTGCTGAGCTTTGTTGTGGGCGATGAGAGACTCGAACTCCCGACCCCCTGGGTGTAAACCAGGTGCTCTGAACCAACTGAGCTAATCGCCCTCTTTATGCTTTATATAAAAGCGAGTGCAAATATAAATCATTTTGATAAATAAAATAATTATTTGATAATTTTCTATATTTAAATTTAAACGATTTTTATCCGATGATCCACTTCAATATAAAAACCCATTTAATTATTTAAGACAATCGAATCATTTTCTTTGAATTGGATATTCATTTTGTCGTGATATCAATGCAATTGATATAATTAAATCGTCTGCGCATCTTTCAATCCCGTATTATTGTCCTATAAAAAAAAGACGTTATGAATAAATTGCTAAGCATAATTGCAGTGCTGATTTTCTTTCAACCAGTTTGGGCACAAAGTCAGGAACGAGTGCTCTGGTCATTGGAGGATTGCATCAATTATGGTCTGAAAAACAGCCTGAGTCTCGAACAAGCTCAATTGGCAGAAGAACATGCTGATATTTCATTAAGACAAGCGCAGCACCAACGGTTTCCAAATCTGAGCGCAAGTTCCTCCTTAAGTTATAGTGTCGGTAGGTCTATTGATCCGACAACCAATGATTTTATCTCGACCGATTTTATTTCAAATGGGGTCTCCTTAAGTTCTGGCGTAACTCTTTTTGATGGTCTTAGATTAAGTAATAATATCAAAAAGTCTAAACTGGATCGAAAAGCATCTGTAGAAGATACCAGGCAATGGCAAAGAGATGTAGCAATGAATATAGCAACCGTCTATATGTCGATCTTATTTGCGACCGAAAACCTCGAAAATGCTCAAAATCAAATGAGAGGTACACAGGACCAATTGGATAAAATGAATAAACTAATTGTAGCAGGGGCCAGGCCAGGATCTGATAAATATGATATTGAAGCACAATTGGCCCTGGATGAACAAAATATAGTCAGACTTCAAAATGATCTGGAAAAAGCCTATTTGGATCTCAAAAATGTAATTAGATATAAGGAGAATAGTGAAATTAGAGTATCTGTTCCTAATATTGAGGGGCTTGAATTGACAGACCCGGAACAGTGGAAAATGGAAGAATTATACATTAGTTCGATGAATCATCAACCTTCTATCCTGGCAGGTGAGATTAGATATAAATCTGCAAAATATGATGAATCAATCGCAAAAGGATCTTATTATCCTTCGCTTAGAATCGGTGGATCAGTGAGTACAAATTATTCGGATCAGGCAAGAGAAATTACGGATTATAATACGGTTTTATCCAATCAAACGGTTTACCTGGATAATAATCCTGTTGTTATCGGTTTTGAAACCGACGTGCCCATTTTTGGCAATATTCCCTACCTTAATCAAATGAATGATAATTTTGGTTTTGGGGCCGGACTTCAATTAAGCATTCCTATCTATTCTAATTACCAAAACAAAGCAAATGTTAGCAGGGCAAAATTGAATACTAAAAATGTTGAACTTTCTAATGAACTGGATAAACAACAACTGAAAAGCAGTATTAATATGGCTTTATCAAATGCAAAGGCCGCGAAAAAACAACTGGCAGCGGCAAGGAAAAGCGTGGAAGCTTTCCAGATTGCATTTGGCAATGCTGAAAAAAGATATGAATTGGGACAGATCGGCTCCTATGAATATCTGGATTTAAAAAACAGACTGGATAATGCAAAAACGACTTTGCTGATAGCCAGATATGATTTTATTTTCAGTTTGAAAGTTATTGATTTTTATATAGGATTACCTTTAAATTTTTAGAATAAACAGAACGTTAAAATGGCAAAGAAAAATTATAATAAATGGATGTATATCGGACTGGCAATTTTGCTGGTTGCATTGGTTATTTTTGCAGTAGTAAAAGGTAAAGGGAAGCCGCAGGGTATTGTGGTTGAGTTTGATGAAGTGGCAACCCGCACCATTTATGAAACCGTTGGAGGAAGTGGAAAGATCTTTCCCGAAACTGAAGTAAAGATCAGTTCTGATGTATCAGGGGAAATTGTTGAATTATATATTGAAGAAGGAGATAGTGTTTTGATGGGGCAGGAATTGGCAAAAATAGATCCGGATACTTATGAATCATACGTGGACAGAGCAGAGGCAAGCCTGAATAACGCCAAAGCAGCACTGGCTACAAGTAAAGCTCAGGTACAGAGCAGCATGGCCAATAGGGAGCAAATTTTGGCACAAATACAAAATGCAGAAAGAATCCATAATAGAAATGTAAAACTACATGCTCAAAGCGTAATTTCTGATGCGGACCTTGAACAGTCGCTTTCTACATTGCAGGGTTTAAAGGCAAGTATGCGGGCAGCAGATGCAAATATTAATTCAGCAGAAGAATCCGCAAAAGGTGCAGCATTCTCTGTTAAAAGTTTTGAAGCATCACTGAAGGAAACACAAACAAATTTGGGTAGGACCATTATTAAAGCACCTATCAGCGGAGTTGTATCCTCACTCTCAGTCGAGGAAGGGGAAAGAGTGGTTGGAACCATTCAAATGGCTGGAACGGAAATGATGAGAATTGCCAACCTGCAATCCATGGAAGTGCAGGTGGAAGTTAGCGAAAATGATATTCTAAGAGTTGAATGGGGCGATAGTACCCAAATTGAAGTGGATGCTTACTTCGATAAAAAATTCTATGGGACGGTTACTGAAATTGCCAATTCTGCTTCAAATGCGGGTTTGTCCAATACACTGAATACAGATCAGGTAACGAATTTTATTGTTAAAGTCAGGATCAATCCACTTTCCTATGAATCTTTGATGGTAGAAGGTCAGAGATTCCCTTTCAGGCCTGGTATGTCAGCCAGTGTGGATATCTTCACGGAAGTCAAAGAAAATGTAATAAGCGTGCCGATACAGGCTGTGACGACCAGGTTAAAGGATGAGGATAAGGAAATGGCTAAATCTGAAGATGACCTGAAAGAAGTCGTATTTGTCTTTAATGCGGATACGGTAAGCATGGTTGATGTAGAAACAGGGATTCAGGATGATGAATTTATTTATATAATTTCAGGCTTGGATGCCGGCCAGAAAATAATTGAGGGACCTTATTCAGCGGTTTCCAAGAAATTGGAAAATGGTTCAGCCGTTCGTGAAAAGAAGGATAAAAAGGATAAGGAAAAATAGCTGATAGATCAGTTAATATACTGAAAAAAGCGCATCCGTCTATAGAAGGCTGATGCGCTTTTTTTTTCTGCTTTTTCTGCTGCTGTAAGCTTCGTTCTTTGTTTTTATCAAGCTTCGTTCTTTGTTTTTATCTCATCAAAAGTATCCATCATCTCATACCAGAAATTCTCAAAAACCGGCTTTAAATTATCCAAAACACCTTCGGTCTGCAAAGGGAGGGTCTCCAGGTATTCATAACTTAAAGAAGAGTTTTTATTTTCTTCTGACAATAAACTGAAACTATTGATTCCCCATAATGCATAACTGTATAAAACAACCAGTAAAATACCTAAAATGGCCCCACCGGCGATTTTGTTGAGGAAGTTTAACTTTGCAAACTTTAATAGGTCCTCCAGTTTTTTGCCAAAAAATCGAATAATGACAAGGACCACAATAAAGGTTAAAGCAAATCCAAGTACAAAGATCAAACCGGGATGCCAGTCAATGGCTCCCTGCATATAATGGATCACAATGGGAGATAATTTTAAGGCCGCTAGGATCCCGATAATCAGCGAAATAGAAGCGAAAACGGTTTTTATAATCCCTCTTGTATAGCCTACATAAAATCCATATAGTAAAAGTAATAAAGCAGCTAAATCAATGATCATATCTTTTTGTTTTAATTTTCAGTAAAGCTTATCGGTAATATATTTTCGTTCTGGCCGAAGTTTGCCCTGTGTCGTTTGAAGCCACAATTTTTATGTCATTCGCCCCTCTTTTTAATGTAATTTCAGCTTTAATTACTTTCTCTTCCTTGTAATAATAAATCTCTTCAAAATTTCTCCCGTTCACGGTTAAGTTTATTTGAGATGAATGACTTATTTCCAAAACTTCTGCTTCAAGGTTAAATAGCGCACTATCCGTACTTTGATCCTCATCCAATGGTTTAATAAATGTTATTGTCGGTTTCTCAGGTGCTCCCCTGAAGAATAAATGAATCGTATCTGATGCAAAACCATATTCGTTTTTAGCAGTTAGAATAATCTCATTTTCTCCTTTCTCCAGTAAAATTTTCGAACTGATGGTTTGGTTAGCAGCATCAAAATTGATCGATTTAAAGGGAACACGATTGATCTGAACCCCAATCCCTCTTTTATCTTCAATGTTTTGAACGATCCCTGTTAAAATGGCAAAGGATTTTCTGTACTCCAGCCCTTCTTTTGGTCCTGTGATCATCACTGCAGGAATGTGCTCAATTTGATAGATAAAACTAATTTTTTCAGTCGTCTTGCCAATCCTGTTTTCTGCGGAAATTTCTATCGTGTTTTTTCCAAGTTTTAATGGCACCATACCCTGTACTTTACCATATTCAAGATTGTAATTGAAGTCAGTAAATTTTACACCGTTCAATAATACATGTATTTCTTCTATAGATTTGATATAATCAACAGAGGCCCTGAAAATTATCGTATTTTCATCTGTTTCATAACCATTCCTTGGCGTATTGATCACCACAGCCGGGGCCGTTCGGAATGGTTCATCATAAAAATAATTCAATACGCGCTCATCTTCCCCATACTCGTTGCTTATGCGAATGATAATTTCGTTCTCGCCTGGATTTAAATTTAACATTGTTTTGACGTCTGACTGATCCGGATCAAATTCAAAATCGGTAATTGATTCATTATTTAAAAAGATCATTATTCCATCAGCAGATGAAATATGTGCTGTTCTGAAACTAATAATCATATTTTGTTCCTCTGTGATGTGCTCTGTTTGAGGTGATACTGAAATTAATTTTGCAGGTGAAGTATCAATAATTTCTGTTTCCAAATCGCTGCCATCTTCATTTTCATCAGGCTGAATGCCACAATATAAAGAATAGGTAGCGGTTTCAACTCTGTCCGCAAGGTCAATGTTTATTTCAATCTTATTTTTACCCTCATCGAGATAAAGCGCAAATAACATTTTGCCACTATTCTCATTGTATCTGAAGTTTCTGATGTTAAAATCATTCATGGAAAGGCTGATATTATCTGACGAAACAGCTTCCAGGATCTGGACTTTAAAATTGACAAAACAATCTTCCGTAATTTCTCCAACATCAATAAAATCAATAAATTTAACAACGGGTTCTGCCGGTTTTTCTTTTACAGGCTTTTCTCCGTATTTTATTTCAATTCGCTTTCGTGCTGTTCCGTATTCATTCCTGGTTTCAATGATGATTTCTGTGCTGAGCTCAAGAAGGTGAATATCATCTGATATAATCTTATTGTTTTTATCAAATGAAAAGAATTTGTTTTCAATGTCATTTATCTTGAAAACAATATCATCCTTGCTGGCAATCCCATGCACCTCTGCCTGAAAAAATACTTTGTCATTCAGGGTGTAATGGGGGGCATCAACAGGTGAAAGAATTGTAATGAAAGGCTTGGTATTGTTGTCAATTGGGGAAACCTCATCAGCGTCCTTTGCAGGCGCATCCCCGATTATTACCTCATCATCTGGTTCCGGTTCGATACCATAGTATATTGTAAATGGTTTTTCTGTTTTGCCATAAGAATTGAACGCTGTAAGCAGAAAACTATTCTTACCCTTGGCCAGTCTGACTTTAATATGGAGATTGCCAAAATCTGGATCAAATTTGAAACTTGAAAGATCCATGCCATTGGCAGTCAATTGAATATCTTCTTTGTTGTCAATGTTTTCAAGGTAAGCCTGAATCGTAAAAATATCTTCCGGAGCATAATAATCTTCCTCGCCTGGTTGAATTAGTTCAATGACAGGTTTCCCTTCATCAACCTCCTTTTCATATCCAGGATCTTCCCCCGGAGAGAAAATAACACGCTTTATATCTCTGGCTTCTCCTTTATCATTTCTCACTTGAACCTTGAGCACATTGGTGCCTCTTTGAAGTTCAGCAAAGAATTTTACCAGATCCTTATCATAGTCAAATGCAACTTCTTTGCCATTTACCATACAACTGATATCCAATACTGAATATATGTTTTGAACGTTGGCGATCACCTCTATCTCTGGTTTATTTGTATTAAACCAATCAATTTCAGGATCTACGATCTCTACCCGAGGATAACCATTTTTCACACTTTTTGGGGCCGATGTCGCTTCAGTTTTTGTATCGTAGCTATATTTTTTTTGCTTTTGTTTGTAGTTCTTTAAGAAATTGACCTGGAGTCCCAGATGAGTGAAATTAAGTCTGTCATTATTCGGGTCTCCGAGACTGTTCCCATCCAAATGATCTCCTCTGGAAAATATGGTCTGGTGCCCCACATAAGCCGTTAGATAACGGTTTAGATCATAACCCAATTCCAGTCCTACAGAAGGCATAAAGGCCAATTTAAGCTGGTTTTTTGTAAAGCCGCTGGCCTGTGTTTCATAACTACCATCCATAGATGCTTTCAACTGTTTTCGGATCTTTCTGGCAGATGCATTTTGATCTGTATTTTTGAAAATGACAGCATAATCTCCCAGGTCATTTGACAGATTCATTCTGGTATTATATACCCCTAAGCCCATGCCACCTGTTAGATTCACAAACCATCCGGCAGTTTTACGATAACTATTGAAAAGCGTATTTGCCTCTATGCTAAGATCAATTAAACTGTTTTTATAATTATTAAATATATAACCAGGGTCGGCTACATAATCAAATGAAAGATCACCATTTAATACTTCATTCTGCCCGATATTTGCATTTGCTTTTCCATCCAGCCCCTTGGAGGTGGCAAAAAATAATTTGCTCCTCAAATCAAAACTAAACCAGGCATCTTCATTGAAATAAAGATTTTTTCCTACGCTAATACCTGTTCCCCAACCGCCTAATTCACTATCTACATCTGCACTTTGATAAGCAGTGCCATATTGAGTGCCAATGGACCAATATCCTTGCATTTTATCAAAATTCAAATTAGATAACTGACTAAAAAATGAGGCATGCTGGAGTAGCATGAAAAAGGAGAAATAGATCAATTTCAATTTTAACATAATTTATTGTATTTATTAATAACTAAGTTTATGCAGCTAAATTAACTATATTATATATTATAAATATAACTTATATAATTTTTAAGCATCAAAATGTAAACTAATTTTGATACCTGATGTTTAAAATAGCTGTCTATAACCGAATACAGTATTTTGGTTTAAAAAGTTTTATTTTTCAAGCATTTAACTGAAAAATATGATTTTTTATTGGCAAAAAGTACTATTTCTGCCAATAGTCTTTTTGAATAGTTTTTGCAATTTCATAAAATTATTAAATATGACTGCTTACAATTACAAAAATCTCTCCCTTTAGGGACTTTTATTTTAATCCATTTATTTTGTGTACAGATTAATATGATTGGCTGATATGATGAAGTTAAGGATTTTAGTGGTGTTTTTTTTATTATCTCAACTTGCAATTTCGCAGGAAAACAGATCCATAGACGGATTTGGAAATAATAAACAAAATCCAGAGTGGGGGAGTGCTGGCAGCATTATGCCATCTGATGCAAGTAATGGATTCAACGATGGATTTTCCAGTCCTGCCGGAGCGACCAGACCCAATGCCAGGGTTGTATCAAATGAATTATTCGATCAGCAAAGTGACCTCCCCGATGAGCGGAATTTAAGCGAATTCGTATGGGTGTTTGGTCAATTTATTGATCATGATCTAAGCCATGTTAAATCGAATTTTCAGGAAATTATCGGGGTTAAGGTTCCTCAAAATGATCAGTATTTTCAAGCCGGATTTCAAATACCGTTTGCTCGGTCAGATTTCGCACCCGGAACCGGAAACTCTATGGATAATCCCAGGAAATACATAAATCAAATAAGCTCATTTTTAGATGCTTCACATATCTATGGTAGTTATGAAAATAGAGCAAATTGGATGCGGACATTTGAAAAGGGTAAATTGAAAACATCCTCTGATAATTTTCTCCCGTGGAATACCCAAAACGGTGAATTTAATAGTCCTTTAAACCCCCTGGCTCCCTTCATGGATAATGATATTGGAACCGGTGGTAAGTTATATGTCTCTGGAGATCAAAGATCAAATGAGAATCCTCTGTTGTTATGTTTACATACCATTTTTTTACGGGAGCATAACCGGATATGTGAAGATATTGCAACTGTCTATCCGCACTTGGATGATGAGATCATTTATCAGCGCGCTCGGAAATTTGTTGGAGCCTATATTCAATCTGTTGTTTATAATGAATGGTTACCCGCTATGGGTGTTGATCTGCCCATTTATAATGGATATAATCAAAATATGGATCCTGGGATTCGAAATGAATTTTCTGCCGCAGCTTTTAGATTGGGCCATACCTTAATCAATGATGATTTAATCAGGCTTACTATTGATGGTGATACCTTGATACAAGGTAACGTGGATTTGAAGCATAGCTTTTTTAACCCGTCAATCATTGCTGTAACGGGTGGGATTGAACCTTTTTTGGCTGGGATTGCTCAGAGAAAGCAGCAATTATCAGACACGAAAATAGTCGATGGATTGCGTAATTTCTTATTTGGAGTACCTGGTTCAGGAGGTCTTGATCTTGCCACCCTTAACATTATGCGTGGAAGAGACAGAGGGTTAGTAGATTATAATGCTATTAGAACACATTATGGACTCAATAGAGTTAATAAACTTTCTGAAATTACGCAGGATATCAATTTGCAAAACAGCCTCAATTTCTTATATGGGAATGTAGATAATATTGATCCATGGGTAGGAATGCTTGCTGAGGACCGGCTGGAAGATAAAATGTTTGGTGAATTGCTTTACCAAATTTTAAAGACCCAGTTTGGTGCATTAAGGGATGGAGACAGGTATTATTTTGAGAATGACCCTGCTTTCTCCCAACAGGAAATTGAGGCTATCCGCCATACCAGATTCAGTGATATAATAAAGAGGAACACCCTACTTACAAATATCCAGGATTATGTCTTTTTTGTTGAAAAGGATAATGAAAATGACAAGGGACCTGAATTGCTAATGGTTCAGCTCGACGCTGTTTTATTCCCCAATCCGGCTTCTGATTATATTCAGGTCAAGTACTACTTAACAGAAGCAGCTTCGGTCAGATTGAGTTGTCTGAATTTGATGGGGCAGCGTATTTTTATAGAAAATCAAAAAGGTTTGAATGGTAATAACCTGATGGAGATCAATTTTGATCTGCCCGTAGGTGTATATCACTTCATGCTGGAAGCAAATAATCATTTCAAGATCTTCAAGGTCCTTGTAGAAGACAAATAAACCCCTTACAATACCACTTTCGATGTGGATTCAATCCTATTTTCCATCAGCAGCAGCTTATGGTAAGCGCTTCATTTGTTCTAGATTCATTAAATGGTATGGAAATTGTAATAGTTCTGTTGTGAATAGAATTAATAATTTTCGTAAATCAGCAACTAAAAAACACATTACGATAAAACGTAATTTATTAAAAACTGATATACAAAAGAGTGAAATAAATTATATTTTTTGGCATTCTATTTGCTATTTATTACCCGAGTTTCCATTTTCGAATTGAAATTCAAAAACGAACCTAACAAAATCTAAGTAATATGACAGCTTTTAAAGCAGTCCTTGCAGATGAACAAGTTTTATTCATTGAAGGTATCAAAAGGATGCTTGCAGAAATGGATAATCCTGAAGTGGAAGTGATTGCAGCTGCTTCAACAGGTAAAGACCTGCTGGAAATTATTGAAATGAATGAAATAGATCTCATAATATTTGAGTTGAATTTCCTGGATATGGACTATGATGAATTGATCAAAAAAATCAGATCCATAAATCCTGAAGTTAAATTATTTATTTTGAGTGCTTACGGAAATATAAAGCTGGTCCGTTCATGCTTTAATAAAGGCATCGATGGTTTCGCTTTAAAATCCAACTCCCTGGAGAACTTTAAAAAAGGCATTATTGAGGTAATGCAAGACAAGATCTTCATGGGTGACGGATTACATGTGGCACCCCAGATAAACAAGGAGGAATCTACCATCCCCCGCGACAAAACGATGATCAATGACCGTTTCATGTTGAAACAGAAATTGACCAACAGAGAGTTGCAGATTCTGAAAATGGTTATCGATGGAATGAATAATCGTCAAATATCTAAAGAGCTCTATATCAGTCATGAAACAGTTGGCGTACACAAAAAGAACATTAAGAAGAAGCTTAATGTAAATTCTACGCCACAATTGATTGATTTTGTAAAGGAAAATAAAATCGTCGACTAAGAATTAAATATCCCCGTCTTAATCGGCTGTTAATAAGCAACCTTAGCTAGTAATCTTGATTAATTACATCTGATCGTATTAAGTTGAATTTGGTAAAATATTTGGCCATAGGCCAGGATATTATTTTGTAATTAATAATTTTTTAATACTCATGAAAAAAAAGAATTTTACTCCTAAACGCAAAGTGACCTTAAGTATCGTCGCATTGTTACTATTATTCTTTATTTCGGTGCCTCAACAGATTGACGCGCAAACACAATGCCCTTTGGCCGCCAATGATTTGGTGCAGGTGTCTCTGGATCAAAACTGTGAAGCTAATTTAACACCTGAAATGATCCTCGAAGGAGAAGGGAATAATTGTCAATATTTGATTAAAGGTATTTGGGAAGAAGATGGTACTGAAGTTCCATACGTTGGAATTCCAGGTAATTATATTCTTACCGGTGAATACTTAGGTCAGGTTTTGACCGCCTGGGTTGGTTATGACGACCCATTTAATTTGTTAGCTGTTGAAGGTAAGTTCTATTTACAGGACAAATTACCTCCAACATTGAATTGTTTGGATGACGTTGTAGTTAGCTGTAATGAAGACCTTACAGATTATCTAAATACGAATACAGATGCATTGTATCCAACAAGTGCCACATTACCAATCGTGGTTCCTGCTGGCGGATCATTGTTTCTTCCTGTTGACGTAAATAACGTAGCAAATCAATCTGAAATTTTAGATGAATTGCAGGTAGTACTTGGCTTAACATCAACATTTGGTGTACAAGTAGTAGTACATGCACCACTTGGAGTTTCACCTAATATATTAAACAGCCCTTTCATTGATGGCTATTTCGATGAGTTACAAATGACCGATGATTTTTTCAATGGTCAGTGGAGCATTGAAATTAGAGCTACCGCAGGTGCAACTACGGTTAATGCTTTGAGTCTTAGTTTGGAAAGTACTTCATTTATGACAAGCCCATACGGATTGGTTGATAATTGTCAGGTAGATGAGGTTTTTGTTATTTCAGACGAAACAGTAGATATTAAAGACTGTGGAGACTGGAGTGCGATCAGAACTATCGTATTTCAAGGTGTTGACGCATCAGGTATGATGTCAAATGTATGTACACACACGGTGTATTACGAAAGAAAAACGGTTCTGGACATCGTATGGCCATTAAACAGGGACGATTACCAGTTAGACGCTTTAAGTTGTAGTAATATTCCAACTTGGGATGCAAATGGTGATGGCTATCCACAACCAGAAGAAAGTGGTTTGCCAACTGTTGATGGAATCTCCGTTGCACCTAATTCAGGATATACAGGGTATTGCGAAATTGGACTGACTTATACAGATCAGGTTATTGAAATTTGTACTGGTACTTTCAAAGTACTCAGATTATGGACTGCAGTTAATTGTTGCGGACCTACAGGACAAGACAATCCGATCAACCATTACCAGATCATCAAAGTAGCTGATGACGAGGGACCTATCGTTTCTATTTGTTTCCCGGATCTTGAAGTTCCAGCGAATCCTTTCAGTTGCGAAACTGATGTATTGCTGCCTGGCCCATTCGATGATCCAAGTTGCCCAATGGTAATTTATGATTGTAATATGGAAACAGTCACCTATTCAGTGGCATATAAAATAGGAGATTGTGCAAATCCTCCTGGATCAGAAACACCTTGGGAATATAGTGCAGGTATTGTACAGCTTTCTAACGGAAACTATAAATTATTAGATATTCCTGCAGGTTGTGCATGGATAAAATATACATTCACTGACGGATGTGGAAATTCAACAGATGCTTTCTTTGAAGTAATTGTAATTGATAATATTCCACCAGTAGCCGTTTGTGATGAGCATACAGTAGTAACAGTTACAGGAGAATGTACTGCGAGAGCATTTGCAAAAACATTTGATGATGGTAGTTTTGACAACTGTTCTGAAGTAACTTTCCAGGTTAGAAGAATGACAGGAAACTGTGGTGGAACCCATGTATTTGGAGACTACGTAGAATTCTGTTCTGGAGATATTGGAAAAACAATACAGGTTGTATTGAAAGTTATTGATGCAGAAGGAAACTTCAACACTTGTATGGTTGAGGCTTATATCGATGACAAAACACCTCCATATGTTGTTTGTCCTGAGAATATTGAAATTAGTTGTGAGCAAAATTATCTGGATCTTGACGTAACAGGACATCCGGATGCATATGATAACTGTGGTGTTGAAAGTCTGACTTATGTTGATTCAGGTAGTTTGAATCAGTGTAACGTAGGTACGATCTACAGAACATGGACCGTAGTTGATTTTGGAGGAAGAACTCATAGTTGTACTCAAACAATCACTATTGTTGATTATAAATTGTTTACATGGAACGATATCAAATGGCCTAAGGATGTATTAAATCTTGAAGGTTGTATCAACGCTGACACAAATCCTTCAAATACTGGTAGCCCGGTATTAGATGATGATTTCTGTAGTCTTGTTGCATATACATATGAAGATCAGGTATTCACTTTAGTTGAGGATGCGTGTTACAAAATTTTGAGAACATGGACCGTACTTGACTGGTGTCAATTTGATCAGACAAATACTAGTTCTACTGGAATGTGGTCTTACACTCAGGTAATCATGGTTTATAACTATGACGCACCTGTATTCACTTCATCATGTGATGACGTTGAGATCTGTGGTTACAATTCTGATTGTACAGGAGATGTTGAATTAACAGCTACTGCAGAAGATGAATGTACACCAACTGACGAATTAGTATGGGAATACAGAGTTGACTTCTATGGTGATGGAACCATCAACCATTTCGGATTCACAAATACGTATTCACAAACACATGTGCCACTTGGAACACACACTATTCATTGGACTGTAGAAGAATTATGTGGAAATATTTCAACATGTTCTTATGAGTTTACTGTAAGGGATTGTAAAAAACCAACCCCTGTGTGTATAAGTGAAATTACTACAGTTTTAATGCCAACATCAGGAATGGTGTCAATCAAGGCTTGTGACTTTGATCATGGTAGTTATGATAATTGTACTTCCGGATCAACTTGTTCCGACTGTAGCAGTGATTTATTTTATTCATTCTCAGAAGATGTTAATGATACAACAAAAATATTCACGATTGCAGATATTGGATTGAATGAAGTACAGATGTGGGTAACGGATGAGCATGGAAATCAGGATTACTGCGAAGTATCAGTAATGATCCAGGACAATGCAAATCTGTCAGGAATGGTAGGTGGAACAATTGCAACAGAAGAAGAAGCTCCTGTAGCAGGTGTTAGTGTTGAGTTGGAAGAAACAAATGCTTTTGAATCAGTATTTGAATCATCAAACAACGAAGGATACTACCAAATGCAAGGGAACTATGAAAATGGTGATTACAAAATAACTGGTATGAAGGACGACTTGTATTCAAATGGCGTTTCGACATTAGACCTTGTAATCATTCAGAAACACCTACTGGGTATTCTGCCTTTGACATCTCCTTACAAGATTCTGGCAGCTGATGCTGATAATAATAATTCAGTATCTGCAAATGACTTGTTCCAGTTGAGAAAACTGATCTTAGGCGTACAGGATGAATTACCAGCTTCTGAAGCATGGAATTTCGTAAGTGAAGATTATGTTTTCACAAGTCCGCAAAACCCTTGGTTGGGTGCAAATGAAGATAAAATGTACAACATTGAATTGAGAAACCTTAATTCTGATGAAATGCATAATGACTTTGTAGCGATCAAAATTGGTGATGTGAACGGTTCAGTATCACAGTTTATCAACGGAGAAACAGTTGAAGGAAGAAGTATGGTTCAGTTATTTGCAGAAAACCAAAACTTCAAGGCACAAGAAAGTGTGCTGATCCCTGTATTCGCTAGTGATTTCAACCAGATAGCAGGTATGCAATTTACAATTGATTTTGATGCTGAAACATTCGAATATGTAACAGTTTTACCAGGATCAATCGAATTGAATGCACAACATGTGGCTTTGATCGAAAACGGAAAATTGAATTTGAGCTGGAATCAGGCAAATGGTATTAGCGTTGCTAAAGAAGATGCTTTATTCACAATCGAATTGAGAGCAAAAACGAACGGACAATTAATGAACCAAATTACATTGAATTCAACTAAACTTAATGCTGAAGTTTATACAGATGCATTAGAAACAATGAAGGTTGGATTTGATATCAGAACGAAAGAAAATAATGGATTTGTGCTTTACCAAAACACACCAAATCCATTTGAAAATGAAACAGCGATTGTATTCGAATTACCAAATAGCGGATCTGCAACACTTACAGTGTATGATCTGACTGGAAAAGTACTTAAGACTATTTCAGGAGAATTTGTGAAAGGAATGAATTCTGTTAACATGAGTAAGGATGATTTACAAGCTTCAGGTGGTGTACTTTACTACCAGTTGGAGACGGATAATGATACAGCAGTTAGAAAAATGATCATGCTGAAATAAGAATCCGGATCATTAAAAAATTAGGCCTTTGCCTCTGCTTGCAGCAGGCAAAGGCTTTTTTGCATCTAGGAAGTAATAAACTAAGCCCAGAAATCATTTAGATTTCGATCACATGATCGATATTTTAAATTTTAACACAATTATTTTTTAATAAAGTGCCATTTAATAAAATTTGGCATAATTATTACTCTATTTATCAGGGATCATTTATTTGTACCCTTTTTGATGTTCCAGAATGGATTGGAATCAAAAACCGTTTTGTGTTAAACCATTTATATAAGGAATAATTCAATAGATTATTCCAAATATTTATATTTTTGTAAACTATATCTAATTAAAATACAAGTTAAAGTTTTGATTATAGTTAAATATAGTTGTTTTATCACTTGATTATAATTATAGTTTTAATTGATTTATCATTAATTTGAGTTTCCGCTTAATGGAAAAAAAATTTATACAGATGAAGAAAAAAAATATCGCTTTGTTGATCATGTTTTTTGGCTTGTTCAATATAAGCTTTGCGCAGGGTCCAGTTGTTATAAATTTTTCCGATGAAACAGTATCATCAGGTTCATCCGTGACAGTTGATGTCACCTCAGAGAACTTTGCAGATATTACCGGATTACAACTTTATATTGGATACGATGGAAGCATGCTGGAATTTACAGGAATCACCAATATCAATAGTGAGTTGGATGGATTTAATATGAGTTCTTTCGCAACTCCGAATTCTGTTCCAACACCACTTCCTGAAGGACATATTAATATTAGTTGGTTTACAACCAATATTTTTGGTGATTCCGAAACATTGCCTGATGGTACAATTTTGTTTTCAATCGTCTTGAACGCTGTTGGAGATGATTGTGATGAAACTTCGTTTGAACTGGTGAATTATAATGGCCAGCCGAATGAAGCTTATGATGGAAATTTTAATGTACTGGCATTAACATTTGATCCGGGGCTTGTAAATATTCCCGGAACAGACTGTGGTGGTGGTTCAGGAGGTGGCGGAAATGGACTCGGACTCATAGGCGAACAGCTCGTAGCTGAGGCTGGCACCAACGTGTGCGTAGCGATCTCCGTTGATAGTTTTGTAAATATTAACTCTGCTCAATTTGCAATTCAATATGACGAGTCTGTTTTGGAATATACCGGTTTTATGGATGGTCCCCTAACGGATGAATTAGTCAACCCAACCGGTGCAAATTACATCAGATTTTTATGGCTGGTACCAGCCAATGAAGGGCCGACATCTATTCCTGATGGCGAAACACTGATTGAATTTTGTTTCAATGTTATTGGGAATCTGAATGATTGTAGCCCGATTGACATTATTAGCATTTCGACCCCTCCGGCTTTAGATATAGAGTTGATAGATGGGGATGGAAGTGTTGTAGATTATTATACAGAATCCGGAGAAGTTTGTGTGGGAACACCCGTTGAAAATCCGGTTACTTTTATTGCCTCCAATGAAACAGGTGATTTGAATCAAAACATCTGTATGGACATAACAACGGAGAACTTTACAGATATTGGTGGTTTTCAGTGGGCGTTTACCTGGAATAGCAATGTAATGACTTATTCAGGACTTGGAACTGTCAATAATATTGGGATCAACCCCACAGATATTGTTTCTCAGTCTGCAGACTTGTTAAGGGTTAGTTGGTTTCCAACTTCAGGGTTAACACTTCCTGACGGAACCGTTCTGTTCCAGTTGTGTTACGATGTTGAAGGAGATTGTGATACGCAAACCGATGCAAGTTTTGTAAATGATGGTAATGATTTTCAAATTGAAGTTGGAAATGCGGATGGTGATCCGCTTCCGCATGAAGTTGTTAATGGAAGTTTTACGATCGAATGTGCATGTAATCTGACATATACCTTAAATAATGTTAGCTGTTATGGAGAAAAAGATGGGAATATTTATATTACTTTAAATGGATGTACCGCTGCGTCATTCCTGTGGAGTACTGGTCAGATCACCCAGAATCTTGAAGGTATTGGGGCAGGGACCTACCAGGTAACTGTTACGGATGATAATGGTGGTCAAACAATTAGTGATGTGATCAATATTGGAGAACCAACAGTAATTTCAACAACCGAAAATATTAACCAGGTAACTTGTGCAGGAAAAGGAAGTATTGTGCTTTCAGTTTCCGGAGGATCACCCGGTTACAGTTACCAATGGAATCCTAATGTTAGCACAGGTCCTAGTGCGATCAATCTGGATCCTGGAATGTACTCAGTTACAATTACGGATAGTAAAGATTGTGCAATAAATAAAAATTTCAGCATTACCTCTTCAATCATACCTTTGGTGGTTAATGGAACGATGAACGATATAAGCTGTTTTGGCTCAAATGATGGGTCGATAAATATTAGTCCTGATGGTGCCTGTCAGCCTTATAACATAATATGGAGTGACGGTCAAGCAACCGGTGTATTTAGCCGAACAGGACTGGCTGCGGGCTTATATACTGCAACGGTAACTGATCAATCAGGTGCGAGTAAGTCCATATCTTTTACGATCACTAATCCGGCATCTGCTTTGAATATTGACGGAGGGGTGACACACGCTGATATGGGTGGAACAGGATCAATTGATATCACTGTAACCGGAGGAGCTCCTGCTTATACTTACTCCTGGACAAATGGAGCAATAACTCAAGATATTGTTGCAGTCGCTGGGACATACACCGTTTTGATAACAGATACCAGGGGGTGTACGATTCAGGCAAGTTATACCATTAAGGAGTTTTTAACTGAAGTAATATTATCTGCAGAACAAAATGACCTTTTGTATAACGGATACGGCGTTAGCTGCTTCGGAGAATGTGATGGTAAAATTAATTTGGACGTAACTGCAAATGAGCCATGGATATTATTTTTAGATGGTGTCGAAACCGATGAAGCTGATTTTAATAATATTGACTTTTGTGCCGGAGAATATACGATAAAAGTAGTTGATGACAGAGATCTTGAATCAACAGTTGTCGTGACTGTATCTGAACCTGACCAACTGATTGTTACATTGGATGAAATCATCTGTAGCAATGGGGATGATGGTTCTATTCAGGTTGATGTGAGCGGTGGAATTGAAAGTTATGCTTACAACTGGGGGGTTTCAGGTCAAACGGATGCTTTAATTGAAGGATTAGATCAGGGAACTTATGGAGTTGTGGTGACAGATGAGAATAAATGTCAGGCTTTGTTAGCTGACCTTAAAGTAACAGCCTGTGATATTGGAGACTGTTTCATAGGTATGCCGGTTATTACACCAAACAGTGATGGTTTAAATGATTATTTTACGATCTCATGTTTGAAAGATTATGATGATAATAACCTGAGTGTTTACGACAGATGGGGACAGAAAGTATTCGTAATGGATAATTATGATGGTACCTGGAATGGAACAGGCACAGATGGTGAGCTTCAGGAAGGAAGTTATATGTGGGTACTGATTGCTAATCTGGCTAATGGAGATGAAAAATTATTTAAAGGAACAGTTACTATTTTGCGTTAAGCAGGATTATTTAAAATGAATTCAATCAGTTGATATAAAAAATATTGAGATGAAGAAAAAGATATTATTATCAATCGCGATCATTGTGGGAATGTGGATCAGTGGACAAGCACAGGAACGCTATATATTTTCACAACATTTTGTGAATCCGGTTTTGATTAATCCCGGGGCCACAGGATTTGGAGATGCGCATAATTTTTTATTTAATTATAGAAATAAATGGGCAAGTTTTCCTGGAGCTCCAAATACCTATGCATTTTCTTATGACGGGATTGTTGCGGATAAAGTTGGACTCGGTGGATTTGTTATGAAAGATGAGTTTGGCGCATTAGAGTCGTTGAAAGGTCAACTTTCATATGCATATCATCTTATGGGTGAAAATTATAAGGTCGGTTTGGGTTTTACAACAGAATATATTCAATACCGGGCCAAAGGTGCATTATCTGGGCCAGTGGGTTTTGACAGGAACGATCCGCTTATTGCCGATCGTCAGGAAGGGGATCGTTTTTTCGACCTTGCACTAGGAGCACATGGTATGATCTCAGAACGAATATTGTTTGATGTTGTATTTCCTGGTCTGGTCAGAACTAAATTGAGTGATGGAGCGCAAAGTCTTAAAGAGGAAAAGTCCTTTAATTATATTTTGGGTGTAGGATATCAATACAAAGTTGAAAATTATGACCTGACAGTTACCCCTAGCATTTTTGTTAAACAATTGCGGAATGTGCCCCTTCATATTGAAGGCAATCTATTGCTTTCGTTCTATGATGGACAATTATCCGGAGGTTTAAGCTATGCTTATGGTGCTGAAGACCGTTTTGGTGCTTTGTTGGGAACAGGAATAAATAATTTTAATTTTTATTATTCATATAATGTTAGTTTTCAGCCTTTCCAAACCTATAGTAATGGGTCACATGAACTCACTATTGGTTACAGAATTCCCGTTAAATCAAAATAGATGAATATTGATATGTAACAATATTTATTTAAAATATAATTAAAAGCCTCTCGTTTGAGAGGCTTTTTTTATTTTAGCCATGAAATTCATCTAATTTTAATGTGTAAAAGCATGGTTATAGGCAATATTTGAATCATATACCCATCTTTTGATAGTTATAAGGCAAAATTCGGACAATAAGTAGTAAAAAAATATTATATATACTTGATATACAATTAAATATGCATCAAGAAATATTTAATTCAATAATTACCCATACCTCTTATCTTAGTTTATAAACTTCTTTAATTACTTTTGTTTAAGCATTCGAGTTAAACTCGTAAGCTAAGTCGATTAATATGAAGATTACATTACGGGCTATTTGCTCTGTTAAAAGACGTTAATCTTTTTTATTGAAAATTGTAAAGGGTTGTTACTCAAAATAATCTGGCGCATTTTTCAACTTGGTTTTTCCAAAGACGAAATCACGGAAAAACACTATTTCAGGGAAGACGAACAGTTATGGTTGTTTGCGATGGCAGGCAATCTTGGCTGAATTTTGAAATAAAACAAATTTAATTTAATAACCAAAACTCAATCTCATGAAAAAAATGAATTTGAAATTTTTTGGCTTAAGAGCAAAGATGGTCTTACCACTATTTATGCTATTGGGTCTATTTCTGTTCGGTGCAAATTCTGCGACTGCCCAAAGCTACAAGTCGTTAGATGATGCTGCGAACATTTTAAAAAGTGAGCTTACTTTGACTATTGATCAGGGGGGACATGCATATAATGTCTCTTTAACAAGTCCTGAAAACACAGTCTTGGTAGCTTCTTACGAATACTACTCATATATCCTTCAGGCTATTAGCGGAGGCGATATTGAGGTTGCATTGGACGAATCTCTATCTAAGATGAAGATAAAGTTTCCTACTAATCCAATGAACGCTGGAATTATATTAGCTCACAACAGAGCTGTGGAATTATTAACGAATGACTAGCCAAGTCAATTTTTAAATTTTAAAAAATATCAAAATGAAAAAAATATTTAACACTTTGTTATTTGTTATCGGACTGGCTATGAGTTTAGGACTTAATGCTCAAACCGTTAACTATTCAGTGGATATGTGGGATTCTTTAGGAGATGGTTGGGATAGCCAATATAATCCTTATAATCCTAGTATTATTGACGTATATGTAGATGGTGTATTACAATTTTCAAACCAAGGACCAGTTGCAGGTGAAACTGTAACTGCATTCTTTTCTGCTCCTGATGGTGCTTTCGTTGAAGTTTTTTACACTGATGGACAGTATGATAGTGAGCATTATATTGAGATCAAAAATCTTGATACTTATGGTACTATTTTCCCTGCTACAAGTATGGGAGCATTTGATGGTAATGATAATCAATCAACTTTGGTAACCTCTTGGAATGCTGTTTATGTAGTTCCACCTCCAACTTGTGACTATACTGTTACTCTTTGGGATGGTTTCGGAGATGGATGGACTGGTTTTCCAAATCATCAACTACAAATTTGGGTTGATGGAGCATTATTCACTTCACTTACTTTTAGTTCTGGTTCAGAAGCAATATTTACTGTTCCATTGCAAAGTGGTTCAGATGTTGAAGCAGTATTTGTACATGGAGGGATCTGGGCTTATGAGTGTGGATACAAAATGGAAGATTCATTTGGAAACATTCTGTTTTCTTATCCTGCTCCTCCATATCCTTATTTACCTAATTATAATACGGATGCATTCACTGTAGTTTGTCCATTACCTTGTGGTGTGGAACTTCTGTCAGACGCTCCTAGTTCAATAGTGTTGGATCCGGGACTTTGTGAAACAACAATTAGTATTGACTACGTTACAACTGGTGACTGTCAGGGGGTTTTACCTCAATTTGCTGAATGTTTTACACTTGCATTTGATTTTTACAATCCATCATGGACTAATAATAATCCTTGTGGAATTTCTGGAGACGAATGTGAATTCACATTGGAATCTCTTGACCATGCCTCATATGGTGGTGGAGGTGCCAATACTTGTACTAGTTTTGGAACCGTATTCCAGTGGAAAGCACTTGGTGATACTGAAATGACTTTTGATTATAGTGTTGTAAATGATGGTTTGTATGACTATGTTGGTTATACTACTCAACATGACTGGAGTTCTACTTTAGCAACACTTGGTACTTTTGCACCTTACAATCAAGGTACATTGAATTATGGTGGACCGAATGCACCTGCTGATTTTGTTCTTCTTGACAATACAGACGGAGCTTCAGGTACTGTTACTATTAATGTATCTGAGGGAGACTACTTCTCACTATTGGTTTGGGATGATAGTTATTTCCAAAACGGAAATTCTATTGATCCGGGAGCTATTCATGCTACTTTCAGTAACTTCTCTGCAAGTTGGGATGAGTTAGTATATCTACCAGTAGGAACTGAGTTCCAAGATTTTATAACAGTAGGTATTGGTGAAGACCAAACTATTGAGTATTGTACTGGTAATGCTCTTGCAGAAGAGTATTGTTTTACATTTGAGATGGATGTGTACGGATATCCAAATCCTATTACTGAAATTGCATGTAATGATCACGTAATTATTTCTTTAGATCAGAATTGTTCTGCTACTATTAATGCAGATATGATTTTGGAAGGTGGTCCTTACGGATGTTATGACCTTTACACTGTAGTAATCGAAGGGATGACTGGTAATGTAATTACTGAACCTGGAGATTATGTTGTTGGAGTATATGACGTAGATGGAAATAACTGTTGGAGTACTATCACAGTACTTGACAAATTACCTCCTTCACTTGAGTGTACAGATATTGTAGTAGCTTGTTATGAGGCAGTACCTTATATGGAGCCTGTAGTTTCTGACAACTGTTTCAATTGGTCATTGTCATATGTAGATGTTGTTGAGAATTTCGATTGTAATGCTGAATTCCAAGCGATCATTCACAGACAGTGGATCGTAACTGACCACAATAATGGAATGACTGAGTTTTGTATTCAAAATATTTCAATCACAAGAGCAACACTTGATGCACTTGTATTCCCAACTAACTATGATGGTTTAGTTTCTGTTGGAAACTTCCCAATGATAGAATGTAATGAATCTTACTCTGTTGATGCTTATGGTAATCCAAGTCCTGATTATACAGGATGGCCTGCAGGAACTGCACAAAATTGTGGTACTATTGAAGTATTCTACAATGATGTTAACTACACTTCACTTTGTGGTCCTAAGATCCTTAGAGAATGGACAGTTATTGATGACTGTACTTCTGAAATAGTTACACACACACAAATTATCAGAATCAGTGATACTACTGCTCCAGTATTGAATCCTAAATCAGGAATCATGAACAAGAGTACTAGTGCATGGTCATGTGATGCTGATTACGCAGTACCTACTCCAGAGCATTTCTATGATGCTTGTGATGCAAATCCTTACTACTGGATTGAAGCAAGTGCTGGTATCGTATGGCAAGATCCTTCAACAGGAGCTTGGTACGTATTCAATATGCCTATTGGATTACACACTATTACTTATATTGGATCTGACTGGTGTGGAAACACAGTAGAAGCTGATCTTTATGTTAACGTATTCGACGGAATTCCTCCGATCGCAGTATGTGAGCAATACAAGCAAACAAGTTTGACATTTGACGGAACAGGTACTTCTAAGATCTGGGCTGAGGACTTTGATTCAGGATCTCATGACGCAGGTTGTGGACCAGTATACTTCAAAGTTTTAAGAAACGACTTAGGTTGTCCTGAATTTAACGGAGACGACAAGCCAGGTGGAGGAAACGACATATGGTATGACGATTTCGTGAAGTACTGTTGTGCTGATATTGGAAATGAGCCTGTTATGACTACATTGAGAGTATTTGATGTAGATCCAGGACCTGGACCTATCGCTCCAAAAAGAATGGAAATTGGTGGAGACCTTTATGGACATTTCAACGACTGTTGGACTGCTGTAACTGTTGAAGAAAAAGTACCACCACAAATGATCGTAGAAGATGTAGATATTACTTGTGAACAAAACTGGGAGCCAGAATTGAATCCAACTATTCCTTGGCCTGTAGTTTACTCAACATGTGGTAACTATGACTTGTCATACACTGCTGACTTGAACGGACTGAATGTTTGTGGTTATGGAAAAGTTGTTTTGACTTGGACTGTATCTGTTAATGGTGAAGCGAAAGGTTCAGCTAAGCAGAATATCTTCTTAAGCGAAACTACTCCTTTCGACCCATTGACTATTGTATTCCCTTACATTACTTCTAAAGAATGTTTGGCTGACCCAACAGGTGGAGAGCCTACTTTCGAAACTAACCCATGTAACGTTGTTGACGCTGAGATCGTAAATATTGATACTTTCAAATTTGTTGATGATGCTTGTTACAAAATCTTAATTGATTGGGTAGTAATTGACTGGTGTGTATATGAGCCTAACACAGGTGCAGAAATGAACGTTGATCAGTACAGATATATCAGTGGAAACAAGAGAGCGATCCTTGACCCTGCTAAATTTGATGAGACTGACAGAGATGGATACTACAAGTTTACAGAAGTATTAATGGTATATGACCTAACTCCTGCTAACATTGTTGTTGAAGACGTTTGTTTAGGAACTGCTACTTGCGTAACTGCTCCTGAAGCTTATGAATTAAGTGTTACTTCTTACGAGGATGATGCTGATTGTGGTGGAATCTATGAGTGGATCTATGTTATCCATGATATGGCAACTTGGAATGTGGTACAATACTCACATAACAATGCTGAATACCTAGCAATTGGAGAAGGTACTAAAGGTAAATCTTCAAAAGATGAACTTTATGGTGCTGATGGTAGTTTGACTATCCTTCCTTCATTAGGAAAAGGACAATACAGAGTACTTTGGACACTGAAAGATGGTTGTAGCAATACAACTCAGGCTTACCAGTATATCGAGGTTGCTGACAAGAAGCCTCCTACACCATTCTTGGTTGACATTTCAACTGCTACAATGGCAAATTGTATGGTAGAGATTGATGCAAGATTCTTTGATAAAGGTGCTTGTAATGATGATTGTTTAGCTTCTTATGACAACTGTGCTGACGTATTATACTTCACATACACTCCTGTATTACCATTGATTGATAATACTTGGAGCTTGGATGCTTATGGATTATTCTACTTCAGTCCAGAAACTGGTGCTAAATCAAACAGAAACAACTACCTATCTGGAAGTGCTCATTCATGGGATCCTGTGATGAATACTGCTGGAAAAGTTTTCAATCAAGATTATATTCCTGCAACTAACGTTGACGTTTATGTATGGGATGAGTTTGCATTGAACGGTGAATGTAACGATGGTAACTATGACTACGCAACAATCTTGTTGAGCTTCAATACTGAAGGTGACGATTGTGGTGGAAACTTAGTTCAAGTAGGTGGTATGATTAGTTCTAACGCTTCTGGCGAAGGAATTGATAATGTATCTATAGAAATTACTAATGCTTCAAGTACTGAGACTCAGTCAACTTATACTGATGCTGGTGCTTACGCATTCAATGTATATGCTGGAAACTACAATGTAGAGCCAGTTAAGAGAGATGATTACTCAAATGGTGTAACAACTTTAGACCTTGTATTGATTCAGAAGCACCTGTTAGGACTTGTTCCTTTAACTGGTGACAATTTGATCGCTGCAGATGCTAACGCTTCTTCAAGTGTTTCAGCTGCTGACTTGTTCGAATTAAGAGAATTGATCTTAGGTGTTAAGAGTGAATTAGCTCACAATGACTCATGGGTATTCTTACCAGGTGCACAGGATATCGCTGCTAATGCAAACATGGACGTTAACTTTGGTGGTATCAAAGTAGGTGACGTTAATGGATCTGCAGTAGCGAATGCTAACAGTGTATCTATCGAAGCTAGAAGCGCTAATACTATTAGTTTAGTAGCTGACGAAGCTAGCGTTGAAGCTGGATTAGTTGAAGTAGCGTTTACTGCTGAAAACTTCACAAATGTATTTGGTGCTCAGTTTACATTGAATGTAAACGGAATGACTTATGCAGGTGTTGAGGCTGGTGCGTTGAACGTATCTGACAACAACTTCGGTTTAGTTAGAAATGGTGTTATCACTATGAGTTGGGATAATGCAAACGGATCAACTGTAGCTGAAGGAACTGTATTGTTCACATTGAAGTTACAATCTTCTGTTAGTGGTACTTTAAGCAACTTGGTTTCTGTTTCTTCAGATGTAACTGCTGCACAAGCATACACAACTGAAAACTTGGATATCAATAGCTTGAATGTAACATTCAGAGGTGCTGAAGTTGCAACATTCGAATTGTACCAGAACGAGCCAAACCCATTCACAGAATCTACTGTAATTGGATTTAGCTTACCTGAAGCTGGAAACTACACATTGACTATCTTTGACGTAACAGGAAAAGTAGTTAAAGTAGTAACTAACGAAGGTCAAAAAGGTTACAACCAAGAATCTATTGATAGAAATGATATCAGTACTGGTGTTATGTACTATCAGTTAGAGTCTAATGACTACAATGCTACTAAGAAAATGATCATTATTGAATAATAATAATCGCTCTTAGGAGTTTTACGATAAAATCGGTTTTTGGGATGGCCTCCTTCTATTTATAGAGGGGGGCTTTTCTCGTTTTAGGGGTTTCTGAATGAGTTTGACTTAAAGGGCTTCTGTATCGAGATTTGTCTTTTAAGCTGTAAGCAGGGCTTTTGAGGAGGCTAAATAACTGAAGCTTAGCCTTGAATTACATATAAGATTATGATTAGGCCTTGTAACTGATTCTGTTTAATATAATTGTGAGAAATTGATAAATTACCCTACGGTTAATTACTATTATTAAATGAAATTGTAAGATTTAATTCAAATATTTTGAGGATAATGATGTTTGTATAAAATTCTTTTAAGAAAAATAGATTCTTCTTTTGACATGATTCAGGATACTACTTAGTTAATTGACAAGTAATCATGACACAGGATTAATTCTGGTTTCATGTAATTTTCATTCTACATTTAAAAAATTTCAATTTGAATTGTGTATAGGGGGGAGAATTGATATAATCTTGCTTAAAATTATGGGTTCTTAGGTTTTGTGTGGAGGATTGGTCGATTAGAATGCAATATTATTATGTTAGTAACGCTATGCACTGATCTATCGCCTTTAAATCCCATTAATATAAGTAAAACAGGTGTATTAGCCTTAAATTCTGTTCCTGATTGGCGAGTATATTCGTAAATAATGTAAGTCTTAATAAATAGATTACATTATTCAAAAATTACTTTATTGATGCTGTCCTGAGTCAATTCCGAGCGGCTATAATTCCTCATCATATTCATCTTGAATATTTTTTGGAGGATCTGTTTTGTCTTTATAATATAGAGAATTATATGAATCGCAATTAATCGTCACACCCAGGTCTCCTTCCGGTTTACTGAATTCTGAGCTTATGGTAAAGTCTATATTATTAGCGGACTCTAAAGATTCCATAAATTTAATAAAAATTGGCCTTGCCATTACGCCTCCCTGCCCTTCTCTAATGGATCTGAATCTTATCCATTGATCTTCACCACCAACCCATGTTCCCACTACGAGATTTGGAGTTACGCCCATAAACCAACCATCTCTGTAATCATTGGTGGTCCCTGTTTTGCCGCCAACAGCAGATTTTAGTTTGGGTTGTACGATTTTAGCTGCATGCTGTAGTAAATCAACCATCACATAATTATAATTTTCGGGAAGGACTTTGTGTTGGTCCGGATTTGATTGATAAATTACTTTACCATTTTTATCTTCAATTCTGGTTACAAATGTTGGCTTATTGTATATGCCGTTATTAGCAAAAACAGAATATGCTGCCGTCATTTCCATTACAGAGAGATCTGCTGAGCCCAAGCAGATGGAAGGAGAGCTGGGTATCAGTTTTTTATCTATCCCGAATTTGTCTACCATATCCCTTACGATATCGACATTGCCTAGTTCCTTCATGAGATAAACGGAGACTGAATTCACTGAATGTAGTAGACCATCCTTTAAATTCATGTAGTCATTTGTGAATTTATCATCTGAATTGGAAGGGGACCAGGTTTTCATTAAACCAAAGTTACTTTCTCCTGGCGTTATAGAATATTGTTTGTCCTGAACTTTGAAACAGGGTGAAATACCCTGATTGAAAATGGCAGTTGTATAAATAAATGGTTTGAATGTTGACCCAACCTGCCGTCTGGAATTGATGTGATCAAACTGAAAATGCTTGAAATTTATTCCACCTACCCAAGCCTTTATATGTCCGGTAGAAGGTTCTATTGCCAACATACCAGTTTGGAGTCTGGAACGATGATATTTGATCGAATCCAATGGTGTCATCCATTCTGTTCGTTCGCCCGCGTTATAATCAAATACAGAAAGTTTTATTTTTTTATTGAATTCTGATTTAACTGTTTGATTCAGTTGTTTCTGTTTTTCAAGTAATTTTTTCCAGAACCTTCCTTGAGTTATACTACTATACCTTTTTGCCTGTGTTCTATTGATAAAATCCTTATCAAGCATTTCATCAAGATATTTTGGGTTTTTACTATGCATGATCATTCTGTGAATATCCGTATCCCAAAGTCTTGCATCGGGATATTCTATTTTGATGGAGTCAATGATCCCGCCCAAAATTCTGTTTCTGATATTATTAAACCTTTCCGAACCTTTAATGGCTCTATTAATGCTGGCGTTCCTGGATTTTTTCTGGTTTGCATCTGCTCCATAGGTCCATGGATCTTTGTTTTCCCACACATTATCAAACATGATCTGCAGGCCACTCATTCTGTCTTGAACGGCTTTTTCAGCCCTTAGTTGATAGTCCATGTCTATCGTAGTATAGATCTTAAGACCATCCAGATAAATATTATATTTAGTCCCATCCGGTTTTTTATATTCCTTTTTATCCAGTAATTCTTTTAGCCATTTGTTTAGCTCTGCTCTGAAATAAGGTGCGGTCCCAGTGAAATGAGTTGTGGGGCTAAATTCTGATACGTCAAGGGTTTTAGACACGGCCAGGTCAAAGGCTTTTTGGTCAATAAATTTATATTTCAACATTTGACCCAGTACGACATTACGTCTCCAGATCGCTCTTTCAGGATTCATTTTAGGATTGTATAATACGGCACTTTTCAGCATTCCAATTAGCATGGCAGATTCATCCAGGCTAAGTTCTTTTTGGGATTTGCTAAAGTAGGTTTGAGCGGCTGCTTCAATTCCATGCGAATTATATAAATATTCGTATTTATTGAGATACATGGCGATGATCTCATCCTTTGTATATCTTTTTTCCAGCTCAATTGAAAGCACCCATTCCTGCAATTTTTGCCAAATACGAATGATAAAATTCTGACTTCTTTTTGTAAAAAACTGTTTGGCAAGCTGTTGGGAGATCGTACTTGCACCGCCCTTTTTACCCAAATAAGCGATCGCTCTGATGGTACCTCGAATGTCAATCCCACTATGACTTCGGTATCGAATGTCCTCCGTTGCGATAAGTGCATCAATGGTCTGTTTTGGAATATCATCGTAAGTTACCCAGGTTCGGTTGTATTTAAATATTTTACCGAGTTCCTTCATGTTGATGTCATAGGCAGTAGAGGCATATTCATATTTTGGATTTTCAAGTTTTGAGATATCCGGTAATTTGGAATAGGCAACAAGAATAAAGAGTGCAGCTGTAAAAAGTATACCACCTAATGTGATCAACCACATGGATACCACGTAATTGCCATTAGAACTTTGAGTTTTCTTTTTCTTTGCTTTCGTCTTTCTTGCTTTTGCCATGAATGTTTGTGTTAGAAGGTATGAATTTTAAGTACGTTTCAGGAGGTATTAAAATAACGTAGACCTTTATCAGATAGTATCAGTGCCAAAGTGACAAAGTTCAGTGCTTATTGCTTCTGCTCTTTCGATGAAAAGTATTTTTGTCTTGTTCCAGGTTTCTTTGAATAATGTTGAATTCCGGTATTTGTCCAGAAACAATTCAGATTTCCATTCACTGATCGTATAAAAAATATTTTTTGACTGAGTACCACGCACCAGTTTAAGGCTGATACAACCCTCAGATCCTTTGATCAATTCATGACTATTTTTAAATATCTGCAAAAATTGATCTGTTTTATCCTCCCGGAACTGCATTTTCACTATCCGTGTGATCATTATATTTTTTTTAATCGAAAAAGTCTATTTGAATTATGTCATTTAATGCAAGACCTAAAATTGAGTGTGCATTTCCCAGATTGATGGCAATTACCAGATACCCGGAAGCATTGAATAAGCATAACTCTTCTCCAATCTGAACCTCGTGATAATGACTTTTGATTGTGGTGATTGGATCTTTGTGTCTGAAATAAATTGCAAATCTCTTTCCTGCCCTGAGTTTTTCAAACTGTTTCAATTTAATATTGCTTATTAAATTCCCGAATCTATCAATAAATATGATCGTTCCTCTGATGGTATTATTTGAAAGAACTGGTTGAAGAGAAAGTCTGGTAGATATCTGATCCGTATGTTCTCCAATTTCCTCAATCGGAACGACATTGTGTATTTTTTCGATAGTCGCACCAATAAGCTCATTTTTTGATGTAGAATCAGAGAAATTATTCAGCTGATAATATTCTTCACTTGGTTCATTCTCAAATACCAGAGACAAAAAGCCATTATTGGGTGCAATAAAGTAATGTCCGTTTTTCTTCAGCAAAATGATATTGAAATTTTTTGAGAAAAATGGATTAATATTGATCAAATGGATCGTTTTCTCAGGAAAGTGCTTGTATGAATTTTTAAATACATATGCACCTTCTATGATGTTATAAGGTTCAATTTCGTTTGAAATATCAACAATGTGGTCAATGGAATCAGGGTACTTTAAAATTGCACCTTTTAATGCAGCAAGCTGAATACTTCCATTTCCGAGATCTGATGTAACAGTTACAATGGCCATAAATGACTTTTATGTACTTAATTTTGGTTAATCATACCTTAATTCATATTGGCTTCTCTTGTAATTATATATTCCTTAATAGCTTTAACCCAAAGAAAATTTACAATAGAAATCAATTATGCAAAGTAAAGTAATTAATTTAAATATAAGAAATCTATAATTTATAAATGTCTAAAAATAAGTATGTTTAATCTAAATATTTAATTTTTAGACGATATCTGTATAAAAGAAATGAATATTTAAGTTTAATGTGATTAATTCTAAAGTTAAGTGGGTTGAATTTATTATGGATGTAAAATAATACGACTCTGGCTTGATCATCCAAATAAATATTAATTATATGACTAATATTCATTTATTACATTTAATTTCGTTTCATAAAAAACAGGACAAATTGGTAACAAAGTTAAGTGAAATAGAATTGAGTTTGAGTGGGGTTGACCCATTGGAATTGTTGGGCGAGCACAATAAAAAGATTGATTTGGTTCAGCAGGCTTATCCGGATGTTAATATTGTATCCAGAGGGGAAACCATTCAGATCATTGGGGCAAAAAAGGCTGCTCAAAAGGTAAAAACCGTTATTGAGATCATGTTGAAAATGGTTAAAGATAAAAAGGAATTGCATGTGCAGACTGTTCAATCGATTTTGCAGGGGGAGGACCCTAATCGGGTGAAACTTGGAAATGGGAATAGTAATAAGACCATTGTATATGGCAGAAATGGGCAGCAAATTAAAGCGAAGACCCGGAATCAGCGAAAAATGGTAGACCTAAGTGAGGAGAAAGACATTCTGTTCGTAGTGGGACCTGCTGGCACAGGTAAAACTTATACGGCGGTTGCCATAGCTGTGAAAGCTTTGAAAAACAGACTTGTAAAAAAAATAATATTGACACGACCTGCTGTTGAAGCGGGTGAGAATCTAGGGTTTTTACCTGGTGATTTAAAGGAAAAGGTAGATCCATATCTGCGACCATTATATGATGCTCTTGAAGATATGCTGCAAACAGAAACCATAAAGCAGTTCATTACCAACAGAGTGATAGAAGTTGCCCCACTTGCTTTTATGAGAGGTCGGACGCTGGATAATGCATATATCATTCTTGATGAAGCACAGAATACCACATCGATGCAATTAAAAATGTTTTTGACAAGGCTTGGGCCAAATGCAAAATGTATCGTTACAGGAGATTTATCGCAAATTGATTTGCCGAGAAATCAAATTTCCGGATTGCGCAGGGGGATGGAAGTATTACAAGATTTGAATGGGATTGGGACCTTATATATGGACGCAGAGGATGTTGTCAGACACCGCCTGGTGAAAGACATCATTATTGCGTATGATAAATATGGAAATGATCAGCGGGAATCGGAGCGAGGGGCAGAAAAAAAGTAAGCCCAAATTTGCCAATGCAAACCTGGGCTCTTTCGACTAAGGTCTCAAAATAAGAAAACTACTTCTTTAGGGTTAACTATCAATTAATTGTCAAAAATCGTCTAAACGATTCTGCAACAAATTTATATTTTTTAATGCTGATCCGGATTGGGTAAACTACAAGGATGGTGTAAAATACTTCTTCAGAATCGGTCTTGCAAAGATTAAATAAATATCCTATATAAACAAATATAATCTTTATTATACTCTTAAACGTTGGCAGATATTAAAAAAGTTCATCAAATGTGGAATTTTTACATAAAAAATAGTTATATGTACTATTCTTTAAAAACCAGCTGTTTAATTTTATAATGTGCAACAAATTACTTTCAGACTTTGTTCAAAAATATTTGAATTATTATATTGAGCGTTGAAATTAGGTGAAAGGTAAAAATGGATAATACAAAAAAAGAAAAGTGCCCGGAGCGGGACTCGAACCCGCACGCCCTTAAGGACACATGGCCCTCAACCATGCCTGTCTACCAGTTCCAGCACCCGGGCTAATGAGGATGCTAAATAAGATTTGCAAAGATAAAAAAAGAAATTATTTAATTAGAATAATTTGGGAAGTGATATGCTTTTGATTTATAATTCCATTTTTTTAGAACCATTTTATGTCTTAAATTGAAGTATTTATTATAATTAATTTTCATATTTGTGACAGAAATGACAATCCCAATAATCACCCTGTTGTTATTTTACACTTATATTGCTAGTTAGTTAAACTGTTCGCATTTTGGACGGTTATTTTTCAACTCCAAATCATGATATATGCCTGAATATTGCCATTTACATAACCACACACAATATTCTTTACTTGATGGCGCTTCTGAGATTAAGAAGTTGCTGGATAAAGCGCAGGCCGATGGGCAGAAGGCTGTTGCCATTACCGATCATGGTAATATGTTTGGAGCTTATAAATTTGTAGCTGAAGCAAACCGGCGAGGCATAAAACCAATTGTTGGTTGTGAATTTTACATGGTCGAGGACTCTTCCGTAAAGAAATTTGAACGATCAAAAGGAGAAAAGGACAAGCGATATCATCAATTAATGATCGCTAAAAACGAAAAGGGATACAGGAATCTGACGAAGCTGGCTTCTCTTGGATTTACTGAAGGGAAATATGGCAAATTTCCAAGAATCGATAAGCCGATGATTGAGAAATATAGTGAAGGCCTCATTGCAACCAGTTGTTGTCTGGGAGCGGAGATTCCACAAGCAATATTGCACGGGCAGATCGGGAAAGCGGAGGAATTGGTAAAATGGTGGAAAGATTTGTTGGGCGATGATTTTTATATTGAATTACAAAGACAAAAGGGACTTGAGAATATAGACGGGAGTGGGGTATCGCAGGAAGATATCAATCAGCAATTGCTCAAACTGGCCGAAAAATTTGAGATTAAGACAATTGTTACAAATGATGCCCATTATATTGAAGAAGAGGATGCGGAATCACATGACGTATTATTGAGTATTAATACAGGCTCATTGCTTACGGATGAGAGTCGTTTCAGATTTAGCAGTAATGATTATTATTTTAAGACGCAGGCTGAGATGAACAGTTTATTCCGAGATGTTCCGGGTTCAATTGAGCAAACGATCGAATTGAGCGAAAAAGTTAGTCCTTTGGATTTGGCAAGTGAAGTGATTTTGCCTGAATTTCCCTTGCCTAAGGGTTTTCATAATCAGGAACAATACCTCAAATTTTTAACTTTTGAAGGGGCAAAAAAGAGATGGGGGAATTTGTCAGCTATCATCATTGACCGGCTAAATTTTGAACTTGACGTAATAAATAAATCCGGATATCCCGGATATTTTTTGATCGTACAGGATTTTACCACCTATGCAAGATCAGCAGGTGTGGCTGTTGGTCCGGGAAGGGGTTCTGCGGCTGGTTCGGCCGTTGCCTATTGTTTGGGAATTACCAATATAGATCCGATAAAATATGATCTTCTGTTTGAGCGATTTCTTAATCCAGAGCGAATCTCAATGCCGGATATTGATATTGACTTTGATGATAGCGGAAGATCTAAAGTAATTGATTATGTAAAACAAAAATATGGTGAGAACCAGGTAGCTCAAATTATTACATATGGAACGATGGCCGCCAAAATGTCTCTCAGGGATGTGGGACGTGTAATGGATATTCCATTGTCCGAGGTAGACAAGGTAGCAAAGAGTTTTCCATCCCACCTGAAAGCTTCACTGAATGCCATTCTCGAAAAGGAGGATGTGAATGCTAAGCTGAAGGGGGAAATGAACAATGATGACATAGAAAAAGCTTATAAGATCAGGGAACTGGCTGCCGGCGATGATGATATTGCAAAAATGATTCGTACGGCAAAATCACTGGAAGGATCCGTACGGAATACGGGTGTCCACGCTTGTGGTGTTATCATTACCCCCAGTGATGTAACCAACTATGTTCCGGTAGCAACCGCAAAGGGTGATGACATGATCGTCAGTCAGTATGATAACAGTGTTGTTGAAGATGCCGGATTGTTGAAAATGGATTTTCTGGGTCTAAAAACACTATCCATTATCAAGGATGCGGTAGAGATGATTTTGGAGGGAAGAAACATAAGCATTGACATTGATAAGCTGGATCTTGAAGATAAACTTACGTATGAATTGTTTCAGCGGGGAGATACAATTGGTATTTTTCAGTATGAATCAGACGGAATGCAGAAGCATTTAAAAGACCTTCAACCCAATAAATTTGAGGATCTGATCGCTATGAATGCTTTGTACAGACCGGGCCCGATGCAATATATACCTGACTTTGTTTCCAGAAAACACGGAAAACAAGCAATTAGTTATGATCTCCCGGAAATGGAAGAATTTCTGTCAGAAACCTATGGGATCACTGTTTATCAGGAACAGGTGATGTTATTGTCTCAAAAACTGGCTGGATTTACTAAGGGTCAGGCTGACATGCTCAGGAAAGGGATGGGTAAAAAGAAGAAATCCATTATTGATGAACTTTATCCTTTATTTGTAAAAGGATGCCAGGATAATGGATTTAAGATAGAAACGATCGATAAGATCTGGAAAGACTGGGAAGCATTTGCATCCTATGCCTTTAACAAATCGCATTCAACGTGTTATGCTTATGTTGCATTTCAGACTGCTTATTTAAAAGCACATTTTCCTGCTGAATTCATGGCTGCAACTTTAAATCACAATAAAAAGGACATCAGTAAGATCAATTTCTTTTTGCGTGAATGCAAAAGACTGAATATTCCTGTATTAGGACCAGATGTGAATGATAGTGCGATGGACTTTATGGTTAATTCAAAAGGGCATGTTCGTTTTGGTTTATCTGCTTTGAAAGGGGTCGGGGAAGGACCGGTGATTGAATTGCTTAGGGAACGAAAAGAAAATGGGCCATTCAAAGGATTATTTGATATGACAAGGAGATTGAGTCTCCGTGCAGTAAATAAAAAAAGTTTTGAAAGTTTGGCCTATGGTGGTGCCTTTGATAATTTCGATAATTACCATCGCGCGCAATATTTTGTAGCTAATGCAAAGGGTGAAACCACCATAGAAATGGCTTTGAAGTATGGTAATGCGTACCAGCAACAAAAACAACAGAATCAGATCTCTTTATTTGGAGACATGCAGGATATGTACCTTCAGGAACCTCAAATTCCTGATTTGGAAAAATGGTCACTTATCGTAAAACTGGAAAAAGAGAAAGAAGTTACGGGGATTTATATAAGTGCGCATCCATTGGATGATTATAAGCTTGAAATGCAGAATTTCACATCCTGCGATCTGTCTCATATGGATAATTTCAGAGATCAGCGAGTAAAAATTGCTGGTATCGTTACACAAAAACAGATAGGAACAAGCAGAAAAGGAATAGAGTATGGTAGGTATACCATGGAAGATTATGACGGATCTCTGGTCATAAGTCTGAATGGTGAATCCTTCAGGAAATTTGGAAATTATTTTGAAGTTGGCCAGGTTTTATTCATCGAAGGTTTGAATCAGCGTGGGTATAATTCAGACAACTATTATTTTAAAATCAGTGATGTAAAATTACTTGATACCATTGGAAAACAATTAACAAAATCAATCACAGTATATATTGATTTGGATAATCTGGATGAAGAACTTTTAAAATCCATGAAGCAGATCGCAAAAAACCATAAGGGAAAACATTTATTTAAAATTGTCCTTTTTGATTCAGTTGGTGAACATAAAATGGACTTTATTTCCCAAACAAAAAAAATAAATGTTGACAGTGATTTGTTATCTCAACTTGAAAAATTACCTGTCCGGTTTAAAGTAAATTAAAAGTATGATTTTTACAGATAAAAAGATCCTTGATAGCCTTCAAAGTGGTGAAATCGTAATAGAGCCATTCGACCGGGCAAAACTGGGGACAAACTCATACGATGTGCATCTCGGCTCATTCCTCGGTGTATATAAGGATCCGATTCTTGATGCCAGAAAACACAATAAGATCGATATCTTTGAAATGGAGAAAGATGGGTTTGTTTTACAACCTGGCGTCCTTTACCTCGGGGTTACTGTAGAGTATACTGAAACTCATAATGCGGTTCCTTTTCTTGAAGGAAAAAGTAGTGTGGGCAGGCTGGGTGTGGATATTCATGCAACTGCAGGAAAAGGAGATGTGGGTTTTTGTAATACCTGGACGCTTGAAATAAGTTGCGTCCATCCGGTCAGAGTTTATCCGGGCATGCCGGTCGGGCAACTGATCTATTTTGCGATTGATGGGAATATTGAGAATTACTATAATAAAAAGTCAGATGCAAAATATATTGAAAAAACAATAAAGCCAGTTGAGTCAATGATGTGGAAAAATAAATTTTAATTAATTTTGAATTCAAATTTTACGGAAGATTGAAATTTATTTAAAAATAAGTAATCCATGAAAAAAATTAAGGTAGCCATTCTTTTTGGGGGCAAATCTGCAGAGCATGAAATTTCCATCAGATCTGCTGAAAATGTAGTCAATGCAATTGACAAAAATAAATACGAATTGGTTTTAATTTTTATTGATAAAGCAGGAAGATGGTTTCTGGATCTATCAAACAAAAATACAAATGAGGTTTGGTCCATTTCGATTGATACATTTAAGGATCCTATTGCCTATTCATTTAATGGCGGCGGTTTCTTTATTCCAGATGCTTCAAATACGCCGATTGGTATCGATGTATTCTTTCCCATTCTTCATGGACCTTTTGGTGAAGATGGTACGATTCAGGGGCTTTTCAGGATCATGGATGTGCCGTTTGTTGGTTGTGACGTCCTTGGGTCTGCTGTAGCGATGGACAAACAAGTGATGAAGAGATTGCTTGCTGAAGCTGGATTGCCGATGGGGAAATATCTCACGGCTTTCAGGGATGAAATTCCAACATTTGAACAAGTAGAAAAAGAACTTGGCTTGCCATTTTATGTGAAGCCTGCAAATATGGGATCTTCGGTTGGTATATCCCGAGTAGCTGAAAAGGAAGCTTATCAGGATGCGCTGGAATTTGCCTTTGATTACGATCTGAAAGTGGTATTGGAAGAAAATATTGATGGAAGGGAAATTGAGTGTGCTGTGCTTGGCAACAGGCTAGCAAAAGCTTCTGTGGTTGGTCAAATTAAGTCCACTCATGCGTTCTACAGCTATTCCTCAAAGTATCTGGATGAACAGGGTTATCAGATCATTATACCTGCAGACCTTGCTCCTGAGATTCAGCAAGAAATCAGGCAGATCGCTGTTAAGGTGTTTAAAGCGCTCGATGGAAGCGGGCTGGGCCGGGTCGATGTTTTCCTAAAGGAAGACGGAACGATTTTGGTTAATGAAATGAATTCAATGCCTGGATTTACATCCATCAGCATGTATCCCATGTTGTGGAAAGCGAGTGGGATAGATTATCCTGACTTGATCGATAATCTGATCGAATTAGCTTTGGAAAGGTATTCAGAATTCAAAAAACTTAAAACCTCGATCTGATCAATCGCAATTTTCAGGTTTTTCATCTGCGATCACCAATTCGATGGTACTCCCGATCGTAATATTGGCACCGGGAATGAATGCAGGAAACTGATCAACGACAAAGCCTGTTGTTGTATTGACGATCTGACCATTTTGTCGGATTGCTCCCAATTGTAAATTTGCAGTTTCGATCATAAATACAGCCTGTTCAATGGTCATACATCTTAAATTGGGGAGATCGATGTTTCCGCCTGATTTTTTACTAAGAATGAAATCAATCGTACCTCCTTTTTCAATTTCAATATTGGGTGTTTTCCCATCCCTGGAGATAATCTGTGTTCCATTGTAATAGGCTTCGAGGATATAATTGGGTTCTCCAAGATCGTATTTATAATCTTTGATGCGGGTATTGATCTGCATGATATTCAATTCTCGTTTCTTTGAATTAAAATTTCTTCCATACAAACTTGGCAGATCGCTTAGTTTTATTTTATCGGGCTGGTATTTTGTAATGGTCACATAGACTTTTCTGTTTTCTTTAACTTTCGCGAGTGGTTTAGGGTTTTGATCCAGAATAATTCCACCTTTTTTTCCTACGATATGTGTTGAATCATCAACTAAAATAACGAATTGTCTTTTTTTTGCATCCTTGATCACTTCTTCGACTGCCATATTTGTATAATCCGGCAATTCAAGTTCCTGTCCGTGATTGGTGTAAATGCGAAGCCATATCAGTAATGAAATCAAAACGATCAGAAGAAAGCCCAGAATAATAAGAAAGTGCTTTAAGAAAGCTCTGGAAAAAATAAATTTTAATAAATTTCTGAACGAAAAATTTGATTCTGCCATACAAGGGGATATTTGGATTGTAAAAAAAAATAACGCTATTCAATCTCTATTGGAATGCTCAATCGTTTTATAGCTAATTGTGCAGCTTTTTGTTCAGCGGATTTTTTGTTAAATGCTTCTCCTTCTGATATAAGTTTCTCATCAATGCTAACCGACATTTTGAAACGATCCCTTCCGTTGGCTTTTGATTTTGAAACCAGTTTGAAATCGATCTGTTTATTGGATTTTTGACTCCACTCCAACAACTGACTTTTATAATTGTCATCTACCTTTTCAAGTGCTTCCATATCCAGATGTTCGATCAGGATCTTCTGGATCACAAATTTTTTAGCACGGGCATATCCAACGTCGAGGTAAATAGCTCCTAAAAATGCCTCAAAAGCATTTCCTGCCATTGCATTACTTACGGCACCTATGGCATAGTCAGATAAAATTATGTCCAATCCAATCTTAGTTGCCAGTTCATTCAGTGTTTTTCTTTTAACGATTTTGGATCGCATTTTTGTCAGAAACCCTTCATCTTTAAAAGGATATTTCTGAAATAGGTATTCAGCAACCACAACGCTTAAAAATGCATCACCCAGATATTCAAGTCTTTCATTTGAATATGGATAGATAGTATCCCCGTTATTCAGTGATTTGTGGTGAAAAGCCAATTCAAAAAGATGTAATCTTTTTGGAACATATGATATGGTGCCTTTGATTTTATTCGTCAGTCGCTTATTTGGCGATAGATATAAATTATATATTCTTCTTAAAAATCCGACCACAGTTTAATCTATAAAATTTTTCAAAATAATGGAGGAGTTATGGCCACCAAACCCAAAGGTGTTACTCATAACTGCATTTACATTCCTTTCCTGTGTCTGATGGAAAGTTAGATTTAATTTGGGGTCAATTGCCGGATCATCTGTAAAATGATTAATCGTTGGTGGAATGGCATTTTCCTGTAATGCAAAAATACCTGCCAATGCCTCAACAGCCCCTGCTGCACCAAGTAAATGACCTGTCATGGATTTTGTTGAACTGATATTTAATTTATAAGCATACTCCTTAAATACTGAAAGAATTGCTTTTGTTTCAGCTATGTCTCCAAGAGGGGTGGAGGTTCCGTGTACGTTTATATAATCTATTTCATTTTTATTCATTCCAGCATCTTTCAATGCTTTTTCCATAACCAGTTTTGCACCTGCTCCCTCCGGGTGTGGTGCTGTAATATGGTATGCATCGGCAGACATCCCAATTCCTGCAATTTCTGCAATGATATTTGCGCCTCTTTTTTTGGCATGTTCTAGTTCTTCCAAAACTAAAATAGCTGCGCCTTCTCCCAATACAAATCCATCTCTGTCCAGATCAAATGGTCTGGATGCTGATTTTGGATCATCGTTTCTTTTTGATAGAGCTTTCATTGAACAGAATCCACCGATACCAGCTTTGGTTACTGCAGCTTCTGAACCACCTGTAATCATTACATCTGCCCTTCCCAGTCTTATCATGTCAAAGCTGTTGCAAATGGCATGTGAAGCAGATGCACAAGCAGAAACTGTTGCATAATTTACAGATCTGAAACCATATTTTATTGAAATATGTCCTGGTGCTATATCAGCGATCAGTTTTGGGATCATAAAAGGGCTATACCGGGGAATCAGACTCTTGCTAAGTACTTCTTCTTCGATTGATTCTTCTATCGTTTTGAAACCTCCTATACCACTACCAGTGATCACACCGGCCATGTCAAGGTCAATTTCATTCATGTTTAGCCCAGATTGCTGAACGGCTTGTTCAGCAGTAATTAAAGCATATTGCGTAAAAGGGTCAAGCCTTCTGGCTTCCCGATGATTGATGAATTCAGTAACATCGAAATCTTTTAATTCACAGGCAAATCTTGTGGGGTAGTGGGTAGCATCAAATCTGGTGATCATGCCAGATCCGCTTGTTCCTTTAAAAAGATTTTCCTTATAAGTTGCAACATCATTCCCAATGGGAGTTAATGCGCCTAATCCTGTGATCACAACTCTTCTCATACAATAATTTTAAAGGGCAAAAATAACAATTATCCTGATTTAGAAATAAAATGGATGGACAATCGTCTCACTAATTATGTTTTATCTTTCAGATTCGCCAATCATGCCATTCTATATGATTGTATTATTCACGAATAAGTAAGTAATATTTATCATGCAAAACATCTTGGTGGTTAGTCTTAACCCGGACAAATGCAGATCGTTTTATACTGTCATAATATCCTTTTCCTTTGCTTCCAGCAAGGTTTCAACTTTCTTGTAATATGCTTTGATCATTTTCTCCACTTCTTCCTCTTTCTTTTTTCCGGAATCTTCAGGATAACCGTCTTCTACTTCTTTTTTAATGAAACCAAGCAATTTATGTCTGGTGCTTCTCATGCTAATTTTGGCTTCTTCACCCAGTGCATGGGATTGTTTAGCCAGGTCCTTTCTCCTTTCTTCCGTCAGGGCAGGGATAGTCAAACGAATGAATTCACCATCGTTCATGGGAGTTATTCCAAGATTTGAAGCAAAAATGGCCTGTTCAATAGTTTTCAACATGGATTTGTCCCAAGGCTGAATGCTTAAAGTTTTACTGTCGACTGCAGAGACATTAGCGACATGAGCCAGAGGAGCAGGAGCACCATAGCTCTCTACCATTAAATTAGAAAGGATAGCAGGGCTCGCTTTTCCAGTCCGGATATTTCCCAGTTCACTTGTTAAATGTTCCAGTGCTTTAAGCATTAGTTCATCTCCTTCTTTAATATAATCTTCGAGAAATTTTTCCATATTTTTATTTTTTCATGCCTGAGTGAAATATAATTCACTTCTAAAAATTAATGAATGACCTTGTAATTGGCCGCTTTAATAACAAATTTAGGTTTTTGTCTCATAAAAGCATAAAAAATGCTCATTTTGTTAACAGCCAAATTAAGTAAAATGCGCATTATCGTCGGCTAAAACTAAATATCAAATAGATCAACATTACCAAAGCTGACAGTGCTGCAGAAACATAAGTCATAGCAGCCCAATGTAATGCATCCTTCGCTCCTTCATGCTCTGCCCCAGCCGTAATGTTACTTGATTCCAGCCATGCCAATGCTCTTTTACTGGCATCAAATTCAACCGGGAGGGTGATGAAACTAAATAAAGTGGTGATCATGAAAGCAATGATTGTGAAGAACATAACCTGAGGAAATTGACTCATCAGAACAAATGCAATAATCAGTAAAAACTGCTGCATTCTGGCAGCGATCTGCACAACCGGAACCACTTTAGATCTCAATTGAAGCATAGGGTACAACTCAGCATGTTGAACAGCATGTCCACATTCGTGAGCTGCAACGGCTGCTGCTGCAACACTTCTACCCTGATAAACAGCCGGACTGAGATTTACCGTTTTTGTCAGTGGATTATAATGATCGCTGAGGGTACCATTCACCATCGTAATGGTCACATCATTGATTCCATAGGATGATAGCATGCTTTTAGCTATTTCAGCACCACTCAGGCCACTTCTCAACAGATGGCGATCATATTTTTTAAATTTTGATTTTAATTTGTTACTAATATATAAACCAACCAAACTTAGTGTTATCGTAACTGCATAAAAACCGAAATACCCCATTTGATTATCAATTAATCGTTGAAAAATTTAAATATTTTTGTATTGCTTCCGGGACTTTTATCCCTTCTGCCGTTTGATTATTTTCTAATAAAGCAGCTATGATTCTAGCCAAAGCCAAGGCACTGCCATTAAGCGTATGCGCTAAATGGATTTGCCCGTCCTGATCCTTGAATCGCAATTTCATCCGGTTGGCCTGAAAAGATTCAAAGTTTGAAACAGAACTAACTTCGAGCCATTTTTTCTGCCCGGCTGCATAGACTTCAAAATCAAAAGTCAGGGCAGAAGTAAAGCCTAAATCTCCCCCACATAAACGTAAAATCCGATAAGGAAGTTCAAGTTTTATTAAAAGCTTCTCAACGTGATCCATCATTTTAAATAATGTATCATAGGATTTGTCAGGGTGTTCTATACGTACAATTTCTACTTTATCAAATTGATGAACCCGATTCAGACCTTTTACATCAGACCCATAGGAGCCTGCTTCTCTTCTGAAACATGGTGTCTGGCCAACGATTTTAACTGGAAAATCCTTTTCACTTAGTATCGTATTGCGGTAAATATTCGTCAATGGAATTTCACCCGTTGGGATGAGATATAGATTATCCAGTTGAATGTGGTACATCTGGCCCTCTTTATCAGGCAACTGCCCGGTTGCCCTGGCTGATTCCTCATTTACGAGAAAAGGTGGTCTGATCTCTTCATATCCGGATTTTTCTGCTTCATCCAGGAAGAAATTAATAAGAGCACGTTTTAGTTTAGCGCCTTTTCCCCTGAATAAAGGGAATCCTGATCCGGTTATGGATGCGCCGAGTTCAAAATCGATCAAGTTATAATTCTTTGCCAGATCCCAGTGTGGGATTTTTGAATCAGATGAGGGTAATTCTTTATCCCAGTCTTTATATACTTCATTGTCAGACTCGCTTTTGCCCGTTGGTACGGATTCATGCGGTACATTTGGTATGTTCAACATGATTTCTTCCAGTTCCACTTTAGAATTTCTGAAAGCATCTTCCAATACTTTTGTTTGTGCTTTCAATTCACCCATTTGGGATTTCATCTGATTGGCTTTGGCATGGTCCCCACTTTTGAATAAATCTCCAATTTCCTTTGAGATCAATTTTCCTTTTGATAAAAGTTCATCCAGTTGTGCCTGTATTTTTTTTCTTTCATCATCTTTCTCTATGGCCGTATCGATGATCTGTAATTTCTCATCCGTCCACATTCTTTTTCTTAAACGCTCCTTAACCAGCGCGCCGTCTTCTCTTAATTTATTAATTGTTAGCATATATTATTTTTTAACTGAGGCAAAATTACAAAATTAGTGAGTATTTGAATGGAATAATCCTTATTCACACAATATATTCTATTGTATCAGTCGTTTAACTCTAAAATTATTCCACCAGTTCTGTCAAATGAGGAATAGTTATGTAATTAATGTAAACCTGAGGTTCAATTATTTTTAATTAATATTTGATAACTACATTTTATTAAATAATTATGTTTAAATTTGCAGTGAAAACTCATCCATGCGTTTTTTATTGATACTTAGTTACTTGAATTAAGAAGTATTATCCCTCTGTAAGACTGGAAAGTGAGAAAGGAAATTTATCATTTATTTATTATAATTTATTTAAGATGTACGATATTCTGCAGTTGAATTCAATGCTTGTGCCTGAATTGCGCGATATCGCGGAAAAATTAGGATTAAAATCCTATAAGCGATTATCCAAGCAAGATTTGATCTATAAGATCCTGGACGAACAAGCATTGAGTGTTAACTCAAACAATAAGATAAACAAAGTAGAGGAAAAGCCTGTCGCAGCCAAGAGGCCAGCCCCAAGAAATGTTGAAGTTAGAGAAGAAGGAGAGAAAAAGGAGGTCATCAAAAGGCAACCAAGAAATAAAAGACCCGAACCTAAGCCCGTTGTAGCAAAAGAATCCTCCATTGAGGCTCCCGCACCTGTTAATCCTCCTTCTGAAACGAAGGTAGAAAAACCATTGCCAAGAAAACCCAGGAATCAGAATGATGATGCACCGAGGGAACGAAAGCCTCGTGATGAGCGCAAACCCAGGGAAGACAACCGTGGGGAAAGAAGGCCTATTGAAAAGCGTGAGCCAGCTAAACCGAAAAGTGGTTTTAACATAGATATGGATGCTATAGTTACAGGGGAAGGGATCCTTGAAATGATGGCAGATGGATTTGGTTTTTTAAGATCATCTGATTATAACTACCTGACATCACCTGATGATATATATGTTTCACCTTCACAGGTAAAACTATTCGGATTGAAAACCGGAGATACGGTAAGAGGTAAGATCAGACCACCGAAAGAGGGTGAAAAGTATTTTGCTTTGTTACGAGTGGACCTGATCAATGGAATTGTACCTGATATGATCAGAGACAGAGTTCCTTTTGATTATCTAACACCGTTGTTTCCAACTGAAAAATTCAACCTTATCTCAGATCCTGCCGGAAGGGATTATGGTAATCGAATGATTGACCTGTTTACACCGATAGGGAAAGGACAAAGAGGATTGATCGTAGCGCAACCAAAAACAGGTAAGACATTTTTATTGAAGGATGTTGCAAATGCAATTGCAAAAAACCATCCAGAAGTCTATTTAATCGTTTTACTTGTTGATGAAAGACCTGAGGAAGTTACGGATATGAAAAGAAGTGTTGATGCAGAAGTTGTGGCATCTAATTTTGATGAACCGGCTTCTAATCACGTGAGGGTTGCGAATATTGTTTTGGAGAAAGCAAAGAGATTAGTTGAAAGTGGTCATGACGTAGTGATTTTACTTGACTCCATTACCAGATTGGCGAGAGCTTATAATACAGTTGCCCCGGCCAGCGGAAAGGTATTATCCGGAGGTGTAGAGGCAAATGCACTACATAAACCAAAGAAATTCTTTGGTGCAGCAAGAAAAATTGAAGATGGGGGTTCATTGACGATTTTGGCAACTGCATTGATCGACACAGGTTCAAAAATGGATGAAGTTATCTTTGAAGAATTCAAAGGTACGGGTAATATGGAATTACAATTAGACAGAAGTCTTTCTAATAAGCGTATGTATCCTGCGATTGATTTGACAAATTCAAGTACAAGAAGGGATGAATTACTGCTTGACAGTGACGTAATTTCAAGATTATTTGTTCTGAGAAACCACCTTGCTGACATGAAATCTATCGAAGCAATGGAGTTTATCAGGAAGTTTATGTTCAAGACGAAGACAAATGATGAGTTTTTGGCTTCAATGAATAGATAAAAAAACTAAGAATTTTTAAAAAAATATTTTTTAAAGTTTACCTTTGCCAATCGTTTGAAAAAGGGGACAAAAAAGTAATAAATTATGAAGAGGACATATCAACCGTCTAGAAGGAAGAGGAAAAACAAGCATGGCTTCCGATCAAGGATGGAAACAAAAAACGGTAGAAAGGTTTTAGCGAGAAGAAGAGCTAAGGGCAGAGTTAAGCTTTCAGTATCTGACGAGCGCAGAATGAAGCCTTAATAAACTAAGCTAAATTGAAGAACATGGGCTAGGTCCCGTGTTACATATATTTGGCAGGCTTTAATATATTAAGAGCCTTCAATGGTAATTTTTTAGGAATTATGCAGTCCGTTGTGGCTCGTAATTCCTAATTTTTTTTTATATGTCTGAATATTCATTTCCCAGGCTGGAACGACTTAAAAGTAAGAAAAAGATCTCTCAGGTATTTGCTGAGGGCAAATCTGTATTTCGTACTATTTTGAGTGTCAGGTTGCTAAAAGAAACTGGTATTCAGACAGATGCAGTAGTGAAAGTTGCTTTCAGCGTTCCCAAACGCAAGGTGCAAAGCGCAGTTAAACGAAATTTAATCAAAAGGCGGATGAAAGAAGCGTATCGATTAAATCGGAGTATGATTCCAATGGACGATATTGCAAATGCAGGGCAATTTTATTCAGTTGTTTTTATCTATCAATCGAATGAAATCCAGTCTTATGTCGAAATTGAAAAATACATGACTAAAATCATGTGGAAGATATTTAACTGATCTATAAATGAACTGATATCCTCTGGTATTAGTTGGCTATATCTGAAATGAATTTTATTCTAACCAGTTGAATCTCTTCATAGGTAAGTTCTTCATCCTCTTCAGATAATTCTTTGAATGCATCATTCAGTGAATCGGAATCTGCTTCCATGAAGTAATCGTAAATATCTTCCATAGAATATTCATCGATTTTCTCATCAATATAGTAATTGACATTCAGTTTTGTTCCAGAGCTCACTATTGAATACATTTCATCCAGCAATTCATTGTAAGTCATATCCAAATTACGAGCAATATCCTCAAACGGGAGCTTTCTATCTATATTCTGAATAATGGAAACCTTTGATTTGGATTTATTGGCAACCTGTCTGACTAAAAAATCAGAAGGTCTGTCAATATCGTTCTCCACTATATATTCCTTAATGAAATCTATGAATGGCTTCCCATATTTTTCTGCTTTACCCTTACTTACACCTGAAATTTTAAGCATGTCCTCCAGTGAAACCGGGTAAAAAATAGTCATGTCCTGCAAAGAGGGGTCAGAAAAAATAACCCAGGGTTTTACTTCCCTCTTTTTTGCCTGCTCATGTCTTATTTCTTTTAATAAACCCAAGAGTTTTTCATCCAGGGCACCGCCGCCACTTTGACCACCGAGTTCTATTGCTTCATTTTCGGAATCTTCCGTATGTGAGTAGTCATTATTCAGGGAAATCATTATTGACCAGGGCTTTTTCTGGTATTTTTTCCCGTCAGGCGTCAATTTTATAATGCCGTATAATTCAATATCCTTATACAAGAGATTATGTAGCATGGCTTGCCGAACAATTGAGTGCCAAAATAATTCATCTTTTTCTGAGCCTTTCCCGAAGAGCGGATTATCGGTATACCTGAAATCCTTCATTTCCTTGGTCGTTTTACCGATAAGAAATTCGACCAGGCCTTTGATCATATTTTTTTCATGCAGGGAACTCACGGCATCGAGTACCAAAGCAATCTCCTCTTTCCCTTCCACTTTCTCTTTCGGGTGTTTGCAATTGTCACACATGTCATCGCACCTACTATCATTGTATTCTTCTCCGAAATAATGCAGCAGGAATTTCCTTCGGCATGAGCTTGTTTCAGAGTAAGCAACGATCTCATCCATTAATTGCGTACTAAGTTCTCTTTCCGCAACTGGCTTATCTCTTAAGAATTTCTCCAGTTTTAATATATCCTTATGAGAATAGTAGGCATAACAGTAAGAAATAATTCCATCTCTTCCTGCTCTTCCTGTTTCCTGATAATAGTTCTCAATACTTTTAGGTATATCATAATGAATCACAAAACGAACATCTGGTTTGTCGATCCCCATTCCAAAGGCAATTGTTGCACAGATCACATCTATATCTTCCATCAGGAATTCATCCTGAACTCTGCTACGGGTTTTGGAATCCAGTCCGGCATGATAAGGTGCTGCTTTGATGCCATTTACAACCAGAATATTAGCGATCTCCTCTGTGGATTTTCTGCTTTGCACATAAATAATACCTGATTTATGTCCATTTTGTTTGATGGTCTTCACGATAGAAGTGATGGCATGGTTTTTTGAAACCTTTGGGCGAATCTCATAAAACAGGTTGTGTCTGTTGAAAGAAGTGATAAATTGATTCACATCCGTCATGTTGAGATTCTTAATTATATCACTTCTGACTTTCTCGGTGGCCGTTGCCGTCAAAGTGATGATGGGGATGTCCTGATCGATCAAGTCAATCATCATACGGATCCTTCGGTATTCAGGTCTGAAATCGTGTCCCCATTCAGAAATACAATGGGCTTCATCAACTGCTACAAATGAAAGTTTGACAGATTTGAAGAATTCAATGTTTTCATCTTTTGTCAATGTTTCAGGTGCGATGAAAAGCATTTTTGTATTTCCGTCGATGATATCCGATTTGACATCTCTGATCTGAGTTTTAGTCAGCGAAGAATTTAAAAAATGTGCAATTTTATTTGATTTACTATATCCCCGAATGCTATCTACCTGATCTTTCATTAAGGCGATAAGGGGGGAAATAATTATGGCTGTTCCCTCCATGATCAATGCCGGCAATTGATAAGTAAGAGATTTCCCTCCACCAGTTGGCATAATTACAAAGGTATTATGGTTATCCATAACACTTTGGATAATTTCCTGCTGTTTAGGTTTGAAATTTGAAAAGCCAAAATGCTTTTTCAGGGAATCTTGTAGCATATTTGATGCCTGCATATGAAAAACTTTATTCGCATGATTAGTCAAAGTCTTGCTAGACTTTCTGTACTTTTAATGCTTTATAAAAATAGTATTTTTTTAGTTAAATCATTCAATAATAAAAATAATCATTTTGATAAATAGGGAACAAATAATAAAAACAGCCCTTCAAACGATTGATATTGAGGTAAATACGCTCCTTGTCCTAAAGGAGAATATAAATGAACAATTTGTGGAAATAGTGGAAAAAATCCTAAATTCCAATGGAAGACTGGTCGTAACGGGTGTAGGGAAGAGTGCATTGATAGGACAAAAGATAGTGGCAACATTTAATTCAACGGGAACTCCGGCTATGTATATGCATGCTGCAGACGCCGTTCATGGCGACCTGGGGATGATCACAAAAGAGGATATTATTTTATGTTTATCTAAAAGTGGTGAGACTGCTGAGATAAAAGTGTTGATCCCCATCCTTAAAAATTTTGGCAATACACTGATTGGGATGACTGCTCAGACAGATTCTTATCTTTCAAAACATGCTGACTTTGTTTTGATAATGCCTGTGGGCCGGGAAGCGGATCCCAATAAACTCGCACCCACTGCCAGTTCAATGGCTCAAATGGCTCTTGGTGATGCACTGGCATCTGCATTACTTTCCATCAGAGGGTTTTCTGATCGTCAGTTTGCAAAATTTCATCCTGGTGGCTCTCTTGGTAAACAACTATATCTTCGGGTGAAAAATATTTATCCTGAAAATGAGAAACCACAGGTGTTTGAGGATAGCTCCATAAAGGACGTAATCATTGAAATGACCTCAAAGCGTCTTGGCGTGGCTGTAGTTTGTGACCGGAATAAAAGTATAGTTGGAGTGATCACAGATGGAGATATCAGAAGAATGCTTGAGAAATATCAGGATATTTCTGCTGTTAAAGCGATGGATATTATGTGTTCTGCACCTAAAATGATTGAAGAAAATGAATTAGCGATCGATGCTTTCCGGATAATGCGTGAAAACAGCATCACTCAGATAATCGTTGCAGATGATAATAAGTATTTGGGGGTAGTGCATATCCATGACCTGATCAATCAGGGAATGGTCTGATTATGAATCAAAATTTACTGATAAGATTATAGTTATAATATGTATAAGGATAAAAAAGTAATAGTTGTTTTACCTGCATACAATGCCGAAAAAACCATTGAAAAAACCTATAAGGAAATTCCATTTCCTCTGGTTGATGAAGTGATCTTGTGTGATGATTTCAGTACGGACGGAACGGTAGAGAAGGCGAAAGAAATAGGAATAAAACTTATTGTGAATCACCCTGAGAATCTGGGCTATGGGGGCAATCAAAAATCTTTGTACAATCTTGCTTTGGAAAGAGGAGGGGACATAATCATCATGCTTCATCCTGATTATCAATATACGCCTAAATTAATTCCTGCTATGGTTAATATTATCGGAGAAGATTTATATCCGGTGGTTTTAGGCTCCAGAATATTGGGGCAGGGTGCCTTGAGAGGAGGCATGCCAATTTATAAATATATTGCAAACAGAATGTTGACCTTGTTCCAGAACCTCATGATCAATAGTAAACTTTCAGAATTTCATACGGGCTACAGAGCTTTCAATAAACATGTGTTGAATAGCATCAATTTTAATATCAACTCTGATGATTTTGTTTTTGATAACGAGATGCTTTCTCAGATTATTTATAAACGATTTGATATTGCTGAAGTAACCACTCCCACAAAATATTTTGAAGAAGCCTCATCCATAAATCTAAGAAGAAGTATTAAATATGGTCTTGGTGTGATCGGTGTTTCAATAAAACACCGTCTCAACAAATGGAAAATCCTGAAATCAAAGTTATACCAATAAGCCGTTCAAATACAAGCTGATCATTATTCAGGTTCAAATCCAAGAATCACACTGAATTTGGCATAATCTGTCCATTTGGAATCAGGTGAAATATTCTTGTCAAATCCAAATCCATAATCAAATCCCAGTAAACCGAACATAGGCAGGAAAGCCCGCAGACCAAGTCCTGCTGAACGTTTCAGGTCGAAAGGATTATAATCCCGGAATCCTGACCAGGAATTGGCACCCTGAACAAAACCAAGTACATATATTGTTGAGTTGGGGTTCAGCGTGATAGGATATCTTAATTCCACAGTGAATTTGTTGAAGATAGAAGCACCACCATTGGCATTTTCTTCCAGGTCATTTACATCATAACCTCTCAAGGAATAAATGTCTTTCCCTGTTATCCCTGATTGGTAGTTGGAGATTCCATCACCACCAACTTCAAATCTTTCAAATGGTACAACACCAATTTTTTTATTGAAATAACCCAATAAACCCATCTTCGCAGAGGCCATCATTACAAGGTTATCCCAGATATTGTAATACCATTCAGCTTTAAATTTCCATTTATGGTACTCGAGATACTTAAATCTTCTGGCATCCTCAATCCCTTTTATGTGGTTGATACTGTCACTGGGTGTAATTAAAGTTCCATTTCCAAGTTCCAATTGCAATTCCTGAATAGCACTAAGTCTTTCATCCTGCGTCAAAGAAATGTCAACATCTCCTCTAAACGCTGAGTAAGGAGGCGTAATTTGTAATGACAACTGGACAACCGAACCGGAGCGTGGGAAGATCTGTTCGCTGATCGAACTTCTGGTCAGTGATAGATTTAAACTGAAGTTATTGAAAGTACCATTACTTATGTTAAAATCACTTCGTTGATAATCGGTAAGATTGATCTGTTCAATATTCACCGTTGTATTGGCAACAAAATAATCATCAGGCCATTTTAATGGGAAGCCAAGTCCGGTGAATAATCTGCCGATACTAAACGTTCCTGTACTGGGGTAGTCAAATTTAGAGTAGACACCACCAAGTGTAAGTCCAATTCTTTTCTTGCCCCCAAACCAAGGTTCGGTGAAAGAGAAATTATATGATTTATAGTAATTACCATTTGACTGGGCACGTACGGATAATTTCTGTCCATCTCCCTGTGGTAGTGGATTCCATGATTCCTTTTTATTGACATTCTTGATAGAGAAATTGTTAAAAGTCATCCCCAGTGTCCCGATCAAACCACTGTATCCTCCGTATCCTGCAGACAATTCCAATTGGTCAGAGGGTCTTTCCTCAACGCCGTATTCAATATCTACAGTTCCTCTTTGCGGATTTACCGGTGTGCCAATATTTAGATTCTCCGGATTGAAA
>Ga0102812_10000135_pt1 | contig 51773 bp, 50 predicted proteins | sample ColrivemetaGS713_FD_79334 | JGI IMG/M metagenome (GOLD analysis project Ga0102812, IMG submission 79334) | Estuarine microbial communities from the Columbia River estuary - Flood tide ETM metaG S.713 | ecosystem: Environmental > Aquatic > Marine > Intertidal zone > Estuary | place: USA...
CAGATAGGCGCCCGTTGACCAGAACAACAGGTAATCCCCTTCGGCAATGTCAGAGGGTAGCGACAAAGTGCCGGGCAAGCGGTCGATACTGTCGCAGGTCGGGCCGAAAGCGACAAATTCCTCGGTCCGCGCAGGGGTTTCCACCGCTGCGGACCGGACCAACGTAAAGTCCGGCACATCCATATTCGGAAATTCCGACAGGCCGCCATAGATCCCGTCGTTCAGATAGACGCGCCCTTTGCGTACCGATTTGACCTGAACCGCATAGCCAAAGGAATCCGCGACCATCGCGCGCCCGGGTTCGCAGACCAAGGCAGGGCGCGTTTCGAAAACCGCCATCGCCGTTTCGATCGCAGCGAAATAGGGGCCAAGATCGGTCGCCGCGCCGTGGCGCAAGGCCGGAAACCCGCCACCGACATTCAACCGTTTGATCGTGATGCCGGCCTTTTGCGCAATTCGTGCTGCCGCGTGGATATAGGTCGTCCAGGCCGCAGGGTCGGCGCATTGCGTGCCGACATGAAAGGTCAGCGCAGGCGCGAACCCCAAGGCAGCCGCCCGCTGAAGGAGGAAGATCGCCTCGGACTCCTCCGCGCCGAATTTCGACCCGAAATTATAGGCGGCCCCTGCAACCGGCAGCTTGAACCGGACCGAGACTTCGCCCTTGGCGCCAAGGGTCGCGAGTTTTTCCAACTCTCCCAGATCATCGACAGACCAGCTTTGGACCCCAGCCGCCATCGCCATGAGGATTTCCGATTTGCCGCGAACCGGATTGTTGTAATGCAGATCGGCATTTGGGGCGTGGCGGCGGATCAGGTCGATTTCCTGCGGTGAGGCCACATCAAAAGCCGCCATCCCGCCCGCAACCAATTGCGCGATCACCTCATCCGCCGGATTGGCCTTGACGGCATAGGTCACCAACCCGTCGAAATTCCGCTGGAAAAGTGCGAGTTGGGACTGGAGAGCCGATGGCGCAAAGAAGTGCACGGGCAAATCGGGGGAATGCGCCGCGAGGTAGGCGACCGGGGTTTCCGATAGTATTGCACGCTGGAACATGACCTGCCCTTTTTCAGTTTCCATCAGGATAGGCGCGAATGGCGACATATTGATTGGGAGCATTGCAAAATTTGTCTGTATTTTTCGGCGAAATGCCGATATTTCAGGCATTATGTATGATCTTGATGACACCGACCGACAATTGCTGGCCCTGCTTGGCGGAAACGCGCGGATGCCTGTCGCCAAGATCGCGTCCAAGCTGGGGTTGGCGCGAACCACGGTTCAGGCGCGGCTGGACCGGATGGAACGGGTCGGGATTATCGCGGGCTATACCGTCAAACTGTCCGAAGACGCCCGCCGTGGCATGATCCGCGCAACTGTGCTGATCCACATCACCCCCGCCGCGCAGAATGCAGTTCTGATGCAATTGCGCCGCCTGCCGGCCGTAGAACGCTGCCACACGACCTCGGGCCGGTTCGATCTGGCTTGTGAATTGCGGACGGGATCGACGCTCGAACTTGATGAAACGCTCGACCAGATCGGCGCGATTGACGGGGTTCAGGCAATGGAAAGCCTGATCCACCTGTCCACCCGCATCGACCGCGCGATGTGAGGGATTGCGCCGGGCCTTTGGCCCGCCGCCCGATGCGGGGGCCAGCCCCCGCAGCCCCCGGGATATTTATAGGCCTCTGAGAAGGGCAGCGGGCTTTTCCTTTCTGTGCCGGTTCGCTAGAGAAGCCCCGATAGTTTCAAAGGATGCCCGCAGATGCCGATGGAAAAGAATTTTGATGCCGCCGAGGCCGAGGCCCGTCTTTACCGCGCGTGGGAAGAGGCCGGATGTTTCAAGGCTGGTGCAAACCGCAAGGACGGAATGTCGTCGTTCTGCATCATGATCCCGCCGCCGAATGTGACCGGCGCGCTGCATGTGGGCCATGCCTTTAACAACACCTTGCAGGATATCCTTGTCCGCTGGCATCGGATGCGAGGCTTTGACACGCTGTGGCAACCGGGGCAGGACCATGCCGGGATCGCGACCCAGTTGCAGGTCGAAAAGAAACTCAAGGCCGAAGGTAACCTGTCGCGCCGTGAAATGGGCCGCGACAAGTTTCTGGAAAAGGTCTGGGAATGGAAGGGCCAATACGGCAATACCATTATTGATCAGCTCAAGCGGCTGGGATCGTCCTGCGACTGGTCCCGCAACGCCTTTACCATGTCGGGCGCGCCCGGTGCGCCCGAAGGCAACGAGGGCAATTTTCATGACGCGGTGATCAAGGTCTTTGTCGATCTCTACAACAAGGGGCTGATCTATCGCGGCAAGCGTCTGGTAAACTGGGACCCCCATTTCGAAACCGCGATTTCCGACCTCGAGGTCGAGAATACCGAGGTCGACGGCCATATGTGGCATTTCAAATACCCGCTCGCCGGTGGCCAGACCTATGTCTACCGCGAAAAGGACAAAGACGGGAAGGTGACCTTTGAAGAGGTCCGCGATTATATTTCCATCGCCACCACCCGCCCCGAAACCATGCTGGGCGATGGGGCTGTCGCGGTGCATCCCTCGGATGAACGCTATGCCCCTATTGTCGGTATGCTGTGCGAAATTCCGGTGGGTCCGAAAGAGCACCGCCGCCTAATCCCGATCATCACCGATGAATACCCCGACCCGACCTTTGGCTCGGGCGCGGTCAAGATCACCGGCGCGCATGATTTCAACGACTATCAGGTCGCCAAGCGCGGCGGCATCCCGATGTATCGCCTGATGGACACCCGCGGCGCGATGCGGGCCGATGGCGCGCCTTATGACGAGGCGGCGACGATTGCAGGCGCTGTCGCCCGTGGCGAACGGACGCTGTCCGAGGCCGAGGCGGATGCGCTGAACCTTGTCCCCGATCACCTGCGCGGCCTTGACCGGATGGAGGCCCGCAAGGCTGTGGTGGAGGAGATCACCGCCGAGGGCCTGGCCGTGATGACCCGCGCGGACGACCCGCGTTTGGGCAAGGCGGCGCTGAAACCCGATGCCGAGGGCGCCGATGCACCTGTGCCGCTGTTCGAGGCCAAGAAGATCATGCAGCCCTTTGGCGACCGGTCCAAGGTCGTGATCGAACCGATGCTGACCGACCAGTGGTTCGTCGACGCCGAAAAGATCGTGGGCCCCGCGCTGGATGCTGTTCGCGATGGCCGCACCAAGATTATGCCCGAGAGCGGCGAAAAGACCTATTTCCATTGGCTGGAGAATATCGAGCCGTGGTGCATCTCGCGCCAGCTGTGGTGGGGGCATCAGATTCCGGTTTGGTATGGGCCGGACCTTGAAGACAAAAATTGGTCGGCAAGTTCCCAAAAACCCTTCTGCGCCGCAAATTTCGAAGCAGTCGCAGGGCGCGCCGTCGAATACTATTCCAAAGCTTTTCCTAATAGCATCCTTAGGGTTGAAGAGTTCACAGGCGAGCTAGAACCATCATGGCCGAATACAGCCGAGGAGTTCGATGAATTTCGCAATATGATGAGAGGGACGGAGCTCGAAAACCTCTACCCGGAAGATCGTATGGAGCTATCGAGGAGTTGGAAGTTCAGCGTAAAGAATTTCCAAAATGGCCGGCCCCAAGAAATTACCATTGGCCTAAAACGCGACCCCGATGTCCTCGACACATGGTTCTCCTCGGGTCTCTGGCCGATCGGCACGCTGGGCTGGCCAGAGCCGACCGATGAATACAAACGGTTTTTCCCGACCTCGGTCCTGATTACCGGGCAGGATATCCTGTTCTTCTGGGTTGCCCGGATGATGATGATGCAGCTTGCCGTGGTTGGTCAGGAACCGTTCCACACCGTCTATCTGCATGACCTCGTCCGCGACGAGAAGGGCAAGAAGATGTCGAAAACCACCGGCAATGTGATCGACCCGCTGGTCATCGTCGATGAATACGGCGCCGATGCGCGGCGCTTTACCAATGCGTCGATGGCGGCGATTGGCGGCGTGCTCAAACTGTCCGAAGACCGGGTCAAGGGCTATCGCAACTTTGGCACCAAACTGTGGAACGCCTGCCGTTTCGCCGAAATGAACGGCGCGACCCACGGGCCCGCGCTGCCCCCGCAGCCTGCCGCCACCGTCAACAAATGGATCATCGGCGAAGCCGCCCGCGTGCGCGAAGAGGTGGACGCGGCCCTGACCGCCTATCGGTTCAACGATGCGGCCAACGCCCTTTACGCCTTTGTCTGGGGCAAGGTCTGTGACTGGTATGTGGAATTCTCGAAACCCCTCCTCCTCGACGGGTCCGAGGCCGAAAAATCCGAAACCCGCGCCACGATGGCTTGGGTTCTGGACCAATGTCTGATCCTGCTGCACCCCATCATGCCCTTCATCACCGAAGAACTCTGGGGGCTTTTGGGCGATCGCGCAAAAATGCTCGTCCATGCCGATTGGCCGGATTACACCGCCGACGCGCTGGTTGATCCCGCGGCCGAGGCCGAGATGCGTTGGGCCATTTCGATGATCGAAGGCATCCGCTCTGCCCGCGCCCAGATGAATGTGCCTGCAGGCCTGCACGTCCCCGTGGTGATGGAATCCGCCGATGACGCGGCCCGCACGGCGCTCGCCAATAACGAGGTGCTGATCAAACGCCTCGCCCGCGTGGGTGACATCACCCAAGGCGCAGCACCCAAAGGGTCGATCACCATTCCGACCGCAGGCGCAAGCTTTGCTTTGCCGCTCGCCGATATTATCGACGTGGCAGCGGAAAAGGCGCGGGTGCAAAAGGTGCTCGACAAACTGGGCAAGGAACTGGGGGGGCTTCGCGGACGGCTCAACAACCCGAACTTCGCGGCCTCTGCGCCCGAAGAGGTGGTTGCCGAAGCCCGCGAAAACCTGCGTCTGCGGGAAGAGGAAGAAGCGCAACTCAAGACCGCGCTCGCCCGTCTGTCCGAAATCGGCTAAGGTGGGGCCAGTCAAAACTCGTCCCACCAAAGGTGCGATATGTCAGGCTGGCTCAACCGGATTGCGGAACGCTGGATGCTCAAGGCACAGGCCGAGGGGAAACTCTCGGGCCTAAAAGGCGAAGGCAAATCCCTGCCCGACCGGACTGGGGATGCCTACGTCGATCCGGGCGAGGCAATCGGGTTTCGGATCATGGCCGAGGCCGGGGCCCTGCCAGAAGAGATCACGCTGGCCAAACAGATCGCCGCGCAACAATCGCATTTGGGAACTCTTTCCGACCCAGCCGCACGCAAAGCGGCGATGCAGGTGCTGGCCGATCTGCAATTGAAACACGCCATGGCGCAAGAGGCGCGGCGGAAGTTCTTCAAATTCTGACCCGCCTCTCTCCGAGGCCCCTAAATATCCCGGGGGAGTCGCCGCAGGCGACGGGGGCAGCGCCCCCAAACCGGCGACGGGCAAAGCCCGGCGCAACTCATTTCACCAAACGATCCACCGCCCGCATCATCCCCAACGCCTTGTCATAGACCAGCGTCAGAACCCGCTTGCCCGCCGGTTGGGTGGCAATTTTTGGAAGGCTCCTAACAGTGGCGGCCGCGGCCGTTCCTGCCAGAAATCCGCGTCGGTTTAGCTTCATCGGCACTCCTCCGGTTTCCTTTCAAACTTAGTGCTGCTCCCCCCTTGCAAAAGGGGGAGCCTTCGCGCCACTCTCCCCCTCACCATGACAGATGATCCCCGCCTCACCCCGCTTAGCCAATCGCTCCCCGCCACTGTTCCCTTTGTCGGACCCGAGGCGCAGGAACGCCGGATGGGCCGCGCCTTTGACGCCCGCCTTGGCGCCAATGAGAGCGTGTTTGGACCCTCGCCCAAGGCGATCGCAGCAATGCAGGCTGCGGCGGCTGGGGCCTGGATGTATGGCGACCCCGAGGCCCATGATTTGCGACAGGCGCTTGCCGCCCATCATGGCATTGCGCCGGACCACATCATGATCGGCGAAGGGATCGACGGGCTCTTGGGTCTCTTGGTCCGGCTGATCATCGGTCCCGGCGATGCTGTGGTCACCTCGGCGGGGGCCTATCCGACGTTCAATTACCACGTCGCAGGTTTTGGCGGGCAATTGCACACCGTGCCCTACACCGCCGATCACGAAGACCCCGACCGCCTGATCGCCAAGGCCCGCGAGGTGGGCGCCAAGCTGATCTATATCGCCAATCCCGACAACCCGATGGGCACCCACCACGGGGCCGAAACCATTGAACGGATGATCGCGGCCGTGCCCGAGGGATGTCTTTTGATCCTGGACGAAGCCTATATCGACCTTGCGCCATCGGGCACTGCGGCGCGCAATCCCGCGACCGATCCTCGCGTCATCCGGATGCGCACCTTTTCCAAAGGCTATGGGCTGGCGGGTGCGCGGGTCGGCTATGCCATTGGCGCGGCCCCGCTGATCAACGCCTTCAACAAGGTCCGCAACCATTTCGGGATGGGGCGGATCAGTCTGGCCGGCGCCCTTGCCGCGCTTGAGGATCAGGCGTGGCTCGCCCATGTCCAGACCGAGGTTGCAACCGCCCGCGACCGGATTGCCGAAATCGCCCGCAACAACGGGCTGACGCCGATCCGGTCCGCCACAAACTTTGTCACGGTGGACTGCGGCGGGGACGGCGCCTTTGCCAAGGCCGTTCTGGATGGTCTTGTTGCGCGTGGGGTCTTTGTCCGTATGCCATTTGTCGCGCCGCAGAACCGATGCATCCGCATCAGCGCAGGGCGGCCACAGGATCTGGATATACTGGCGGCAGAACTCGGGGCGGCGCTTGCAGATGCGCGCGGGGCCTAGGGGCCAATCCGTTTCCCCAATCCTGCCGGTGTCACGTTTCAGAGAGGTCCGCAAAGGTCCCTTGCCGAATGCCACCCGCCTGTCAGTATCACGGCGAATAGCCCCATTTGATCAGGTGTCAGAATGTCCAACACATACAAATTCATCAGCGCAGCTGCATTGGCCGCCGGGTTAACAGTCGCCGTGGCCTATTCGATCGGGGCGCAAGAGGCCACAACCGGTCACGAAGGCCATGGCCAGATGGCCTCTGGCTCTGGCAACGCAGCCGCCGAGGCTTTTGCCGCCGCCAACGCCGCTATGCACGGCGCAATGAATATCGAATTTACCGGCAATGCCGATGCCGATTTCATCCGTGGCATGATCCCCCATCACGAAGGGGCCGTCGCGATGGCCCGGATCGTTATGGAACACGGAACCGACCCAGAGGTCCGCGCCCTCGCCGAAGCCATTATCGCGGCGCAGGAAAGCGAAATCGCATGGATGCGCGACTGGCTAAGCCGGAACGGCTATTAACCTTGGATCAGGGCCCCGGCTGCGGCTTCGACCGCGCCGGTTCCATGCGCGATGTTCAGGGCCTGTAGGGCGGTTTCAATCCCGCCCACAACGCCAAGGATCATCTGACCATTCACATGGCCCATATGACCGACGCGGAAAAACCGCTCGGCAGGGTCCCGGCCCAGCCCGATGCCCAGCGTCAGGCCCAAATGCTGTTCGGTATAGGTCTGGATACGTTCCCCATCCAGACCGCCCGCATCGACCGCCGTTACCGCATGGCTGCGAAAGGCAGGATCGGCGACGTTCAGCCGGATCGCCCCGCCCTGCCCCCAGCGGTCAAATGCCGCCCAGATTGCCGATGCCAGAACTTCGTGCCGGTTCCAGACCGCGTCTAAGCCTTCTTCGAAAATCATATCCAGTGCGGCGCGCAGCCCATAGACGTGGTGGGTCGGCGCGGTGCCGTCCCAATACTGGTAATAGAATTCCGGATTGGCACGCGGCACCCAGTTCCAGTAGACGCTGACGCGATCCATCGCCTTTTGCACCGCTGCTGCGCGGTCGTTGAACCAGACAAAGCCAAGGCCCGGAGGCGTCATCAACCCCTTTTGGCAGGCCGAGAGCATGACATCGGCGCCCCACGCGTCCATCTCGAAACGGTCGCAGCCTAGCGACGCGATACAATCCACCATCAATAGCGCCGGATGCCCTGCCGCTGTCAGCGCGTCGCGCAGGGGTTTGATCGGGGTTTTGACACCTGTGGCCGTATCCACATGGCACACCAGAACCGCCTTGATCGTATGACCCTTGTCGGCCTTGAGCCGGTCCTCCAATCGGGCGGGATCGGCGGGGCTCTGCATGCCGAAATCCATCACCTCGACATCGGCCCCAAGCCCGAGCCCGATTTCAGCCCAGCCATGGCCAAAACGGCCGGTGGCAAGAACCAATGCCTTTTCGCCCGGTGCCAGAACGTTTGACAGGGCGGCCTCCCATGTTCCGTGGCCGTTCGCGATATACATGGCCACATCGCCCGACGTTCCCGCCAACCGTTTCAGATCAGGGACAAGCGATGCCGTCACGTCGTGCAATTCGCCGGTATAGATATTGGGCGCGGCGCGATGCATCGCCTGCAAAACGCGGTCAGGCATGACCGAAGGGCCGGGAATGGCAAGATAGGAACGACCAGCGGCGAGTGACATCGGATATACCTGTGGCAAGAGTGACTTTGGCGACCCTATCCAGTTGCGCGGCAAGGTCAATTGCACCTGCTTGCCCTCTTGCGCCGTTTCGCTGATAAGCTTGGACAGGTATCGGACTTTCGCGGGCATCTGCCCCCAATTGTCCCCCGCGCCATAATTCAAGGGCAAAGGTTTTGACCGCACTTCAGACGACCGAAAACTCGACACCCCCCGGACCAACAGCGCGGAGCCTTTTTGCGTGGCTCTGGCGTGGGTATTTGCGGCAGCAGTCGGGTTGGCTGATGCTTGCCGTGCTGTTCATGGCGCTGGAAGGATCGATGCTCGGGCTGCTGAGCTGGATCATGAAGCCGATGTTCGACGATGTGTTTGTGCAGGGGCAAAGCACCGCTCTGTGGCCCGTCGGGCTGGCTATTTTGGTGATTTTTCTGGTCCGCGCCATCAGTTCGGTGGCGCAAAAGGTCTTTATCACCCGCATCAATGAACGCGCCGCCGCAGGCATCCGCGCCAATCTGTTGCGGCATCTGTTGGGGCTGGACAGTGGCTTTCACCAGACCCATCCGCCGGGTCAGTTGATCGAACGGGTGCAGGGCGATGTGCAGGCCATCGGGCAGGTCTGGACGGGCGTTGTCACCGGCATCGCCCGCGACGGGATCGCGGTGATCTGGCTGTTCGGGGTCGCGCTTTATGTCGACTGGCGCTGGACAGCGGTCGCGCTGGTCGGAATTCCGCTGCTGGTTCTGCCATCGCTGCTGGCGCAGGGCTATGTCCGCAAAAAATCCCAGATCTCGCGCGAAGTTGCGGCGAAAATGTCCACGCGTCTGGACGAGGTATTTCATGGTATCAACCCGATCAAACTGAACGGGCTAGAGGATTATCAGGCCCGACGCTATGAAACCCTGATCGACCAAAGGGTGAATTCCGAGGTCAAGACTGTGATGGGTCAGGCCGCGATCCCCGGGTTGATCGACGTCATGACCGGTGTCGGGTTCTTGTTTGTGCTGCTTTACGGCGGCGCGCAGATCATCGCGGGCGAAAAATCGGTTGGCGAGTTCATGGCCTTTTTCACCGCGATGGCGCTGGCCTTTGAACCGTTGCGCCGTTTGGGCAATACGTCGGGCATGATGCAAACCGCCGCGGCCAGCATCGAACGGGTCACTGACTTGTTCGACACCCTGCCCTCCCTCGTCGAGGCGCGCGACCCGAAACCCGCCCCTGCGATCGCGCCTGAAATTACGCTAGACAAGGTTGAACTCGCCTATGACGATCTGCCCGTGCTGCGCGGCACGACCTTTACCGCAGAGGCTGGCAAGACGACAGCTTTGGTCGGCGCATCGGGTGCAGGCAAAAGCACGGTTTTCAACCTTTTGACCCGCCTGATCGAACCGCAGTCGGGCCAAATCCTGATCGGCGGCGTAGCGGCGTCTGCCATGGCGGTTGGCGATCTGCGCGGGTTGTTTTCGGTGGTCACGCAGGATGCTGCCCTGTTCGACGAAACCTTACGCGAAAACATCCTGCTGGGCCGGACCGACATCAGCCCGGACCGGTTGCGCGATGTGTTGCAGGCGGCGCATGTCGCAGATTTCCTGCCGCGCCTGCCACAAGGGATCGACAGCCCCGCCGGGCCGCGCGGGTCGGCGCTTTCGGGGGGCCAGCGCCAACGTGTTGCCATTGCCCGCGCACTGTTGCGTGATACGCCTGTTCTGTTGCTGGACGAGGCCACTTCGGCGCTCGACACGAAATCGGAATCGATCGTTCAGGACGCGTTGGAAAAACTGTCCAAGGGCCGGACGACGATTGTGATCGCGCATCGGCTATCCACCGTCCGCAAGGCAGACAAGATCGTAGTCATGGATCGCGGACGGGTGGTGGACCAGGGCACGCATGACGAATTGCTGGCGCGGGGCGGCATCTATGCCGATTTGCACCGGTTGCAGTTTCAGGATGGCAAGACGCTGGTTGACGATGGCAACAGGCAGGTCCGCCGTTCCGAAACTACGACCAGCCCTCGCAAAGCAATGGGCTGGCTCAGCCGCCTTTTGAACCGCGCAGGATAGGATCAAGGGATCATGACCAATCGCACCGTTCTTTCAATTACCGGCGCTGATCGCGAAGGGTTCCTGCAGGGCCTGATCAGCAATGATGTGACCAAGGCCCGTGATGGTATCATCTATGCAGCCCTTTTGACGCCGCAGGGGAAATATCTGGCCGATTTCTTTGTCATCGGACAAGCGGACCGTTTCCTGATCGATGTAGATAGCGGGTTGGCGGCCGGTCTGGCGCAGCGTTTGTCGATGTATCGACTGCGCGCCGACGTGGCGATTGCCGAAAGCGGGCTCACGGTCAGTTGCGGGACAGGTCCAGCCCCTGACGGCGCCCTGACCGACCCGCGCGACCCTGCCATGGGCTGGCGCTATTACGGGCCCGATCAGCTGGGGGCGGAACCCCCAGATTGGGACGCGCTTCGCGTGGCCCATCTGATCCCCGAAACGGGTCGGGAGCTTACCCCTGACAGCTATATCCTTGAATGCGGGTTCGAACGTCTGCGGGGCGTTGATTTCCGCAAAGGCTGCTATGTTGGGCAAGAGGTGACCGCCCGAATGAAGCACAAGACGGAACTCCGCAAAGGTCTGGCGCGGGTCCGTCTGGACCGCCCTGTGCCCGAAGGAACCTCGATCATGGCGGGGGACAAGGAAATCGGAACCGTTCACACGGTTGCCATCACCGCCGATGGGGTCGCCGCCATCGCCTATCTGCGTTTCGATCAGGCCAAGGGCGAGCTGACAGCCGGCGGCGTCGGGGTCACCTTGGCCTAGGCCAGATAGGCGAAACGCACCGCAAGATCGGCCCATAAGCGTTCGGACGCCGCGACCAACAGAACGCCTTTGCGGCGCTCGGTAGAATATTCGGCACCGTCCAGAAACCGCGCAGTTCCCCCCGCCTCTTGCACGGCCAACACACCGGCGGCGTGATCCCACGGATGGGGCGTTGGACCCGACAACAGAAAATCACTGTGGCCCTGTGCAACCATCCGATATTCGTGCATCGCACAGCGCAGCGAATTGACCCGCCCGAAATCTGGCAGTTCCTGCACCAACCTGCGGCGGGTTTCGACAGGGAACAGACCAAAGGGGATGTAGCCGTTCATCCGGCGCAAAACCGACTCGCCCGAAGTGTGCAAAATGGCCGTGCCATGGGGGGCAACCATTCGCGCGCCCTGACCTGGGCTTGCCTCGATCCAGTCGTCCATCAAAGGATCGTAAAGCATTGCAAAGATCGGCTGCCCGCGGTGGCAGACAGACAGGATAACGCCAAAGGTCGCCAGACCCTTGGCGTAATTCCATGTCCCGTCGACGGGGTCGATGATCACAGCCCATTCGGCCTGTGCCATACGGTCGCGATTTGCGGGATCGGCGGCCACGGCCTCTTCGCCCAAAACAACGGCCTCGGGCCAAAGCGCACCGATTTCAGCAGTGATCTGTGCCTCTGCCTCGGTATCGGCGAGGGTCACCAGATCGCCGGGGCCGGATTTGGTCGAAACATCGGCCACCGCCAGCTGGCGGAACCGCGGCAAGATACAGTCACGGGCCGCCTTGCGCACGGCGTCGGTGACTTGGGTCTTGCGGCGGTCATCCAGCATCGGCAATCCCTTAGGCGCGTTCGGAATATTCCAGCAGTTCGGTGTTCACGATGATCTTTTCATCAACGTTGATAAACGGCGGCACCATCACGCGGACGCCATTGTCCAGCACCGCAGGTTTAAAGCTTTTCGAGGCGGTCTGGCCATTCACCACCGGTTCGGTCTCGGCCACCACACAGGTCACCTTGACCGGCAGGGTCACCATAAGGGCCTCGTCGCCATAGAACTGGACCGTCGCGGTCATGCCGTCCTGAAGGAACGGGCGGCGTTCGCCCAGAAGTTCGGCGTCGATTTCGATCTGTTCATAGGTTTCGCTGTCCATGAACACCAAACGACCATCGGTTTCATAAAGGAACTGCTGGTCTTTGTTATCCAGACGCACTGCATCGACCTTGTCTTCAGACCGGAACCTTTCGTTCAGTTTACGACCGTCGCGGAGGTTCTTAAGCTCGACCTGAGCAAAGGCGCCGCCTTTGCCAGGCTTGACGTGGGTCGCCTTGACCGCAGCCCAAAGGCCACCGTCATAGTCGAGGATGATGCCGGGTTTGATTTCGTTACCGTTGATCTTGGCCATGGTGGAATGTGTCCGAATTGTGGCGATGGGGTTGTTCCCTGAATTCGGACGCCTATATCTTGACTGACCCTACGGGGCAAGCTGACTAAATATTCGAAAACCGCATACGGAGCCATGCATCAAGCGCATACCTGCCATTCCAAAACAGGTCCCCCGAATCACTTCGAAAACTGCATATTGCGCCGCACGCCCTAAGCACAAGAGCCAAAAACAACAAGGATACGAAATGACTGATTTCGTTGACGGAACTGCCTTCAACAACGAACAGGGCAACCGCGCGCGCAAACTTTTCGCCGCAGTTGTTCTCGCCGCTCTCGACGATGCTATCGCCGATGACAAGAAATACGGGAATGGCCCGGAACAGATCGCCCGTTGGGCGCGGTCGCGTGACGGCCGTGAAGTGCTGTCCTGCGCCGGGATCGACCCGAACGAACGCGTGGTCAAAGGCCTGATGGAATTCGTGGGCAAAGGCATCCGCACCTCTGTCGCGCTGTCGCGCGAAGAAAGCGAACGCCGCCACGCAGCCGAGGCTGCAGAAGCCGCCTAAGACCATCACAGCGGTCCTGCGGGACCCCTTCAAAAACGCGGCCTCTGCTCGGGCCGCGTTTTTCTTTTTGGCGGGCCCATGCTGTCGGGATTCCCTGACTTTGGGTCGGCCAGTCCCTTTCCTCACCCATGGGAACGGCCTAGAACCGTTTCAACAGACTGGGGGCGAAAATGGCACGCGCGATCATGATTCAAGGGGCGGGATCCAATGTGGGGAAATCCATGTTGGTCGCGGGTCTGGCCCGCGCCTTTGTCCGTCGCGGGTTGCGGGTCGCGCCGTTCAAACCGCAGAACATGTCAAACAATGCCGCCGTGACCGCCGATGGTGGCGAAATCGGTCGCGCCCAGGCCTTGCAGGCCCGCGCCGCAGGTCTGGCCCCCCACACGGATATGAACCCGGTCCTTCTCAAGCCCGAGACCGATGTCGGCGCGCAAGTGATCGTTCAGGGCAAGCGCACGGCAACCCTAAAGGCGCGCGACTATGGCAAGATGAAATCGACCCTTATGCCTGCGGTGCTGGACAGCTTTCACCGTCTGGCGGCACAGCATGATCTGATCCTGATCGAAGGCGCAGGCAGCCCTGCCGAAATCAATCTGCGCGCGGGCGACATCGCGAATATGGGCTTTGCTGAAGCCGCCAATGTGCCTGTCATTCTGATCGGGGACATCGACCGTGGCGGGGTCATCGCGCAATTGGTGGGCACCCATGTCGTGCTGCCGCCCGAAGACCGCGACCGGATCAAGGCCTTTGCGGTCAATAAATTCCGTGGCGATACCAGCCTTTTTGCCGATGGGATGGCCGCGATTGTCGATCATACCGAATGGGCCCCTTTGGGCATCGTGCCGTGGTTTCCGCAGGCCTGGAAACTGCCGGCAGAGGATGTGATGGATATTGCCAGCCGGCCCGGTGGCCCGATCAAGATTGCCGTGCCCCGCCTGAACCGGATCGCGAATTTCGACGATCTCGATCCGCTGTCAGCCGAACCCGATGTGACCGTCGACATCATCGAACAGGGGCGCCCCCTGCCCGCCGATGCCGATCTGGTCCTGATCCCGGGGTCAAAGTCCACGATTGCAGATCTGGCCCATTTCCGCGCCCAAGGATGGGATATCGACCTCTTGGCGCATGTCCGTCGCGGCGGGCGCGTGTTGGGTATTTGCGGTGGGTATCAGATGCTGGGACGCCGGATCATCGACGCTGACGGGATCGAAGGCCCACCATCCGAAGTCGCGGGATTGGGCCTCTTGGACGTAATCACCGAAATGAAGCCGGAAAAACGTCTGGCCCTGACCGACGCCACGTATCTGGAGACCGGGGCGGCGGTTGCCGGCTATGAAATCCACATCGGTCAAACCAACGGCCCTGACCGCGACCACGCTTGGCTTTCGGTCAGCGGCAAGGGCGAAGGTGCGGCTAGCGCGGATGGCAGGATCAAAGGGTGCTATCTGCACGGGCTGTTTACATCGGACCAGTTCCGCGCCGATTTTCTGGCGGATCTTGGGTTGGTATCGACCACTGCCAGTTATGACGCAGGGGTCGAGGCCGCGCTAGACGCGCTCGCCGATCATTTAGAGTTGCATCTGGATCTGGACCGGATCGATGCCTTGGCCGAACCGGTCTAAGACCTATTCGAATTCGCGCGCGGCAAGCACACGATAGATTTCCCGCCGGACAAGCTTGCGCACATTACGGGTGATACGTTCGCCCAATACGCCCTGCAATTCCTGCCGGACAATATCCGCCACGATCTCGCGCAGAACCGCTTCGTCCAAAACGGTTTCGGGGTCGAGGTAGCTGTCCATATCCTCGTCGATTTCGCTGCCGTAAAGACCGTTCGGGTTCCCGCCCACATCGGCGAGTTCGTCCAGATGTTCGGGCGAGACAAAGTCCGGATCGACGTGGTGGAACACGATCTCTTCTTCGGGGCCAACCTGTTCGGTCTCGATCGTAGCGACTTCGATCGGTCGCCGGAAAATACGCAACCCTGACTCAGTCTGGGTTTCCTGCACCGGTCTTTGCTCGGAAATATCTTCTTCGGTTCCGTCTGGCTCCCAGTCATTCTGTTGCGATCCGACTGCGGCTTCTAGATCAGCGATCATGGCGGTCAGGCGGCGACGGGTCACTTCTTCGAAATTGGAGGATACATCCTCCCATTCATTCGATTGCGCGTCACCTGTATCGGGCTGCGCGTCAGTTACGGCTTCTGCTGTTTCCGGCTCGGCCTCAGACTCGACCTCGATCTCTTGCTCATCGCGGCTGTCTTCTTGGACTTCGGCAGGCGTCGCGGCCTCTGCTTCGTCAGTTTCAGCGGGCAACTCTTCGGTTTCCAGAGTTTCCTCTGGACTGAACGCGGTTTCGATCAGCGGTTCTTGCTCAACGACGGGCTGATCGTGAACCAAGCTTTCCGAATCGGAAGTCGGGATTTCATTATGCCAAATGTCGTCACTATGCCGGAATTCCACCGCCTCGTTTTCGGCGGCCTCGGCCGTGTCATTGGTGCTGTCGGCAGGCACGACTTTCTCTTGATCCGCATCTTCAGGAGTGATCACCCGAAGCACAGGGGTCAACACGAACTTGTCCGTCTTTGGTGCCGGTTCCGCTACATCTTGTTGCGGTTCAACGGCATTTTGCGGCGCGGGTTGTTCCGCCGTCATGGCCTGCGGGCGTGCCCATTCATCCCCTGAAACAAGACGACGAATCGACGAAAGGACATCTTCAATTTCGATGTTCTGGGCGGAATCTGACATTTGTTTCACCTGACTGCTCGGACTCCGAGTATAGCCGCATGGGGCCAATCCGGCAACAGATGGACACAGATGGAAAGACTTTACTGGCCGATTGCTTGCAGGACCCGATCCAGAGCCTCACCCTGAGGCGAGCTGGCAGTCGGGGCATCCTTGACCAAGTTGTAATACGCGGTCGGATCATACTGCTGCACGGCAAGCCCAAGATGCGATGCGGTGAGCAAGCCCAACGATGCGAGCACCGCATAGGATGCCGCCACCTCATCCGCTTGGGCAGACACCAGATTGGCGCGGGCATCCAGCAGGTTCTGTTCGGCATTCAACACATCCAGGGTCGTGCGGGCGCCCAGTTTGGCCTCTTCACGGACACCATCAAAAACCACCTGCGAAGCCGCGATCTGGCGGCGATACGCCTCGGCAGCGGCGCGGGCGACGCTGAGATTGGCATAGGCGTTGCCGACGTTCTGCTGAACGCCAGCAACGGCAACATGCAGACCGGCACGGGCCGCGTCACGGCGGGCCATGGCCTGACGAATGATGCTGGGCAGGCGGCCGCCCTGATAGACCGGGCCGCCGATGCTCAGTTGCAGCGCGCCGCTGTCATAGCCCTGATCGTTGACCGACAGGCTGCCCCCCAGAGTAACGGCCGGCTTTTGTGCGGCTTCGGCGCGGCGCACGCCGAATTCAGCGGCCGACACCTGATGCTGCACCTGACGGATTGCCGGATGGTTTTGGGCGGCATAGGCCTTAGCGGCTTCAACACCTTGGGTGATATTTGCTGCCGGGGCTGGATCAAGGGTGCCTGGGCGGCGCCCGATCGCGGCACGGTATTCTTCGATTGCGCGGGCTTGATTGCCTTCGGCCACCGACAAAAGGCTGCGCGCGGCGGCAAGGAACGCTTCGGCTTGGCTGACATCGGTGCGGGTCACTTCGCACACATCGAAACGGTCCTGCGCGGCGCGATATTCCTGCGTCAGAACACGCACATTCGACTCGCGCAGAGCCACAAATTCTGCGGTGCTGCGAACGTTAAGATAGGCCTGAACAGCCCGCAGCAAAACCTGCTGTTCGACGTTCAAAAGGGATTCGCGGGTCCCCAGAACAGTTTCCTTGGTCGCCTCGATCGCAAATTGGGTCGCGCCGTTATCAAACAGCGTCATTTGCGCGCTCAGCGACAGATCGGCCGACCAGCTGTTGTAATCGACAGGAATTCCAAGAGTTGTCTGCGTGCCGTAGGCGGTGCTGATATTGGCGCTCCAGCCGACAATCGGCATCAGGCTCGCTGTGGCTTGGGCCACATCTTCGTCTGCAGCCCTGAGAAGGGCGCGGTTCTGATCCAACAGGCCACTGTTTTCATAGGCCGCCGCCAGCGCCCCGCCCAGTGTTTCGGCCTTGGCCGCTACCGCCGAAACGCCAAGCGCCACGGCGAGACCAAAACCGATGAACCGATTGCGCAAGGACATGTGGTAACCCCTAATTCAGACCTGATGACGATCCTGCGCTTTACAACGCAAAGGCCGGTTTCTTTGCAAAGCCCGGAAGAACCGGTGCATTGGCGTTAAAGGCAAAGCGCCAATTGATCTGGCCGTTGCGACGGTGGCCGATCCGGACCACGCCAAGCGCACCTTCGGCCATCAAACAACCGATCCGGCCGCCTTCGCTGAGTTGCGACAAGATCGCGGCGGGCACCTCTTCGACAGCACCTTGCAGGATGATCACATCATAGGGGCCGGATTTGGCCGAGCCTTCAGCCAGCGGGCCAGTCATGACAGCGGCATTATCGACACCCGTTTCGGACAGGGTGGTCTGCGCTTCTTCGGCGATGGCGGCGTCATCTTCGACGGCCACAACGAATTCTGCCATCTTTGCCAGAACAGCGGTCGAATACCCCAGCCCGCACCCGATATCGAGAACGGTTTCCGTCGGCTGGATGTCCAGAGCGTCAAGAAGCTTGGCCAAGGTGCGCGGTTCGAAGATCACCCGACCCGGCGCAAGTTCAAGATTTTCACCGATATAGGCAGCCTCGCGCAGGGCCGCCGGAACAAAACGTTCACGCGGGACCGACAGCATCGCGTCAATGATCGGGAATTTGGTCACGTCCGAAGGGCGGACCTGTGTGTCCACCATTGTCGTACGGCGAGCGGAGTAATCAGCCACGGGAAAACTCTTTCGTTCATGCGGTTTGGATCGGTCATGCCATAACCATCTGGTCGCGGCAACGGTTGAAAACCTAATATCGCATCACATCCGCCACAAGGGGCCGATAATCTGCATATCAGGACCTTGCATATCTGCTTGACGATCCGCCGCACAGCCCCTAGTGATCGCCCCCGTGAGGCGAGTTGGCGGAGAGGTTACGCAGCGGATTGCAAATCCGTGTAGACCGGTTCGATTCCGGTACTCGCCTCCACGGAAATCCCGGCGCCCTTTGTGGCGGCTGCTGGCAAGACCGAACCCTACCTCGTTCCAGATCACAAACCGCCGATGTCGCGGATGAGTTGGGCAATCCGGTCGGTTTCTTTGCGCATTCTGACCTGTGCGAAAACGGTTGGCCGCCCTTGCCGCATACGGGCGGCGTCTTGTTCCATGATCCCCAGATCGGCCCCCACATAGGGCGCAAGGTCGGTCTTATTCACCACGAGGATATCGGACCGCGTCAGCGCAGGGCCGCCTTTACGCGGGATATCCTCGCCCGCGGCCACGTCGATGACATAGACCGTCAGATCGGCGAGTTCGGGGCTAAAGGTTGCTGATAGGTTATCCCCACCGGATTCGATAAAGACGATCTCTACTTCGGGGTGCCGCGCCTGCATCTCGGCCACGGCGGCAAGGTTGATCGACGCATCCTCGCGGATCGCGGTATGGGGGCAGCCGCCCGTTTCCACGCCGATTATCCGGTCCGAGGGCAGGATTTGCATCCGCATCAAGGCCTCGGCGTCCTCGCGGGTGTAGATGTCATTGGTGATGACCCCGACCGAATGGGATTTCGAAAAAATCTCGGCCAGCGCGGCGGTCAGGCTGGTTTTGCCCGCGCCCACGGGTCCACCGATCCCGATCCGAAGCGGGCCATGGGGGTTCGTCATGTCCGGAAAATCCTTGAATATTGGGTTTCGTGCTGCATCGACGCGATGTCAGCCAAAAAGGCGCTGGACTGAAGCTGGTCCATATCCCCTGTCGTAGCGCGTTCTGCCACGGTTGCGCAAAGCGGGGTCAGGGCGCGCAGGATCGTCTGCGCCTCGGTCTGTCCAAGCGGCAAAAGTCGCTGCCCTGCCCCGATCAGGTTCGACAAAAACGCGTGCAGATACATTTTTGCGGTCAGGGTCAGGGGCAACCCTTCGATCGCGGCGGCGCGCCCAAGGGCGACCGGATAGGTCAACCCCGCGATTTCAGCCCCCCAGACCGCGCCTGTCATCCGGCAGAAAGCCGCGCCTTGCTGTTCGGTTTCTAGCAGCCTTTCGCGCGACGGGGCAAAGGCGCGGGCGGCGGCATCAACCAACCCGACCGCTGCCGCATCCTGTGCCTGATAGGCCGCCGCAAGGAATAGCGCGTCGTTATGTCCGGTCCCGTGTTCGATGATATCGGCAAGCCATTCGCCAAGGTCCGCCCCTGTCCGCACCCAGCCCAGTGCCGTCGCGGATTCGAGCCCGTGGGAATAGGCGAAAGCGCCGACCGGATAGGCAGGCGACAGCCATTGCGTCAGGGTCAAGATCTGCCCGTCAGTGGTCATGACTGTGGTCGTGGTCATGGGCTGGCAGATTACCAAAGGCATCGCCGTGGGAATGGCCATGCGTACGGCCGTGGCCATAGGCCCCACCCAGCGGGGTAAAGGATTCGGTCACGTCTGTCAGGTCCGCCCCCAACTGTGACAGCATCGCCTTGATCACGTGGTCGCGCTGGATCAGTATCCGGTCGGCCTCGATCTGGGCGGGCATATGGCGATTGCCGATGTGCCACGCCAATCGGGCAAGATCACCTTTGACCTGCAACAGGGCCTCGGGCGCGGGCGCAACCGCGATTTGCCGTCCGTCGTCGAGGACAAAGACATCACCGCCGTTGAGGCTCGTCGTCCGTTCCAGATCCACCAGAAACTTTTCACCAGTGTCTGTGGTCAACACTTTGCGACGCAGGAAACGGTCGTCATAGGACAGGGTAATCTGCCCATCTGCGCAGTGGCTGTGGCGGATTTCGCGACTTGTGGGCAAGGTCATCGCAGCCCCCTAGAACAGGAAATAGCGCTGCGCCATCGGCAGCACCTCGGCAGGCTGGCAGGTCAAAAGCTCTCCATCGGCGCGCACCTCGTAGGTTTCGGGGTTCACTTCGATCTTGGGGAGGGCGCTGTTCAGGATCAGGTCTTTTTTGCCAATGGTCCGCGTGTTGCACACCGCCACCGTCTGCTTTGCCAACCCGAGGGTTTGGCGCACACCTGCGGCCTGCGCCGCACCTGACACGAAAATCACGGCCGAATGTTCCACAGCGCGCCCGTAGGCCCCGAACATGGGCCGCGAATAGACAGGCTGCGGCGTCGGGATAGAGGCATTCGGGTCGCCCATTTGGGCTACGACGATCATCCCACCCATCAGGACCATTTCCGGCTTTACCCCGAAAAACGCTGGGTTCCAGAGCACCAGATCGGCACGTTTACCGACCTCGATACTGCCGATTTCGTGGCTGATGCCGTGCGCGATGGCCGGATTGATCGTGTATTTCGCGATATAGCGGCGCACGCGGAAATTGTCGTTATCGCCAGTTTCTTCGGCCAGACGTCCGCGCTGCTTCTTCATCTTGTCGGCGGTCTGCCATGTGCGGATCAACACCTCGCCCACGCGGCCCATGGCCTGACTGTCGCTGGCGATGATCGAAAAGGCGCCCATGTCGTGCAGGATATCTTCGGCGGCGATGGTTTCGCGCCGGATGCGACTTTCGGCAAAGGCGACGTCTTCGGGAATGGATTTGTCGAGGTGGTGACACACCATCAGCATATCGAGATGCTCTTCGACCGTGTTGACGGTAAAGGGGCGGGTCGGATTGGTGGATGAGGGCAGAACGAATTCTTCGCCGCAAATCTTGATAATGTCGGGCGCGTGACCGCCGCCCGCACCTTCGGTGTGAAAGGCGTGGATCGTGCGGCCCTTCATCGCGGCAACGGTATGTTCGACAAACCCGCTTTCGTTCAGCGTATCGGTGTGGATCATCACCTGCACATCCAGATCGTCGGCCACCGAAAGGCAGCAATCGATCGCGGCGGGGGTGGTGCCCCAGTCTTCGTGCAGTTTCAGGGCGCAGGCCCCGGCCAGAACCTGTTCTTCCAATGCGGCAGGCAGGCTCGCGTTGCCCTTTCCGGCGAAGGCGAGGTTCATCGGAAAAGCATCTGCCGCCTGCAGCATCCGGCCGATATGCCAAGGACCCGGTGTGCAGGTTGTGGCGAGCGTGCCATGTGCAGGCCCCGTGCCACCGCCCAGCATCGTGGTCAGGCCGGAGTGCAGCGCATCCTCGATCTGTTGGGGACAGATATAATGGATGTGGCTGTCAAAACCGCCTGCCGTCAGGATACGCCCCTCGCCCGCGATAATCTCGGTTCCGGGTCCGATGACAATCGTCACACCCGGCTGAGTGTCGGGGTTTCCGGCCTTGCCGATGGCCGCGATCCGTCCGTCGCGCAGGCCGACATCGGCCTTGTAGATACCAGTGTGGTCCACGATCAGCGCGTTGGTGATTACGGTATCCAAGGCCCCTGCCGCGCGGGTGGCCTGCGATTGGCCCATGCCATCGCGGATCACCTTGCCGCCGCCAAATTTGACCTCTTCGCCATAGGTGGTCAGGTCGCGTTCGACCTCGATGATCAGGTCGGTATCGGCCAGACGAACACGGTCGCCAGTGGTGGGGCCGAACATGGCGGCATAGTGCCGCCGCGAAAGTGTCGTTGCCATTACAGATCCCCCATCACTTTGCCCTGAAACCCGAACACCCGCCGCGCGCCGGAAAACGGGATCAACTGGACCTCGCGCCGTTGGCCCGGTTCGAACCGCACAGCCGTGCCCGCCGCGATATCGAGCCTACAGCCCTGCGCCGCATCGCGGTCAAACACCAAGGCGGGGTTGCTTTCGGCGAAATGATAATGGGACCCGACCTGAACCGGCCTGTCGCCAGTGTTTGCGACCATCAGCGTGATCGCCTTGCGGTCGGCGTTCAGGGTGAGGGTGCCTTCGGCGGGAAAGATTTCTCCGGGGATCATCGGGGACTCCTCAGCGGATCGGTTGGTGGACGGTCACCAGTTTGGTGCCATCGGGAAAGGTTGCTTCGACTTGCACCTCAAGGATCATCTCGGGGATGCCTTCCATGCATTGATCACGCGTCACGACCCGTGCGCCGGCCTCCATCATGTCGGCCACAGACCGACCGTCGCGCGCGCCTTCGACCACGGCGTCGGTGATCAGGGCGATCGCCTCGGGGTGGTTCAGCTTGACCCCACGGGCCAGCCGTTTGCGCGCAACTTCGGCGGCCATCGCGATCAAAAGCTTGTCTTTTTCACGGGGGGTCAGGTTCATGTCAGATCATCCATGTTCGGGGCAGGTCATCCTGCAGCAGATGGGTCAAAACGGGGATCAAGGACCGGCGCAGATCGAAACCGTCACGGGCAAGTATTCTGATCGCCAGAACATCATCGCCGATGACACTCGCACCGCCAGTGTCGGGCAAAAGGCTGCGGACCTTGGTCAAACGGGCCTCGGCATTTGGCGCGACAAACACGACCGTGGCCATGGCACGCGCGCCATTGGCGATATGGGGGCGGTCCAGATGGCCGGTCACGTCCCCCTTGATCCGCACGGCATCCAGATACAAAGGAACACCTGCGCGGCGGATTTCGATCCGGTCGTCAAAGGCCCCCGAAATCGCGGTTTCCCCCATGGCGAGCCGCCCGAACAACAGGGGCTCGCACAGCAACATCGTCGCCCCCGGCGCCAGATCGACCGACAATCTGCGGGTCAAGGCGTGGGCGTCAAACAGGATGGTTTCCTGCGGCACCCAGTTCACATGCCCGCCGTCGGCAACCGTGATACGTGTCTTTAGGATCCCCGTCTGGTCAGGTCCTGCGCGATAGGCCCGTTCCGCGGCCTGTGTCGTCAGGGTCAGACTGGCCCCTGCCCCCACGGATGCGGCGACCCCGAAAACATCGCCCCCTGTGATCCCGCCAGCGGTATTGACCAACACAGCGTCAAGAGTGCGGCCATAAGGGCGCGGAAACAGACATTTCAGCGACCCTTCTTGCCGCAGGTCGGCAATCACCGAACGGCCAGAGCGTTGCCCAACCGCAAGCGCCACCGAGCCGCGGGCGCGGGGCTGCTGCAGGGTCGGTTGGACCACATTTATGGGGCGATGATGGGTGATGGTGTGCTCCTGAGCCTATCGGGTGATTTTCCGGCCCAGACCGAAGAACCGCCAGACATTCGCACCAAAAGCAGCACAGCGAACTTGGCCTGCGCTTAAAAAACGGGACCCAAACATGGGCCCCGTATAAAAATTAGGCAGAATTTAAACGCGGGTCGACGACAGGTCTTAGTCGGCCCATTCCCAAGGACGGGTAAAGGCGCCCAACGCTTTGATGATGTCTTCTTCGGTGACCGTGCCGGTCTTGACGATCCGCGCAACCAATCCGCGTTTCTTGTCCTCGATCACCTCTTTGACCTCGGCAGCGGCATCGGCATTAGCGAGGGCAGCATCATAGACCCGTTTGATCGCGAGCTTGCGCAGATCAGGCTTGAAAATCTTGCCAACGGCTGTCTTGGGCAGTTCCGGAAGAATTTCCAGATGCTTGGGATGTGCGGCGCGTTCATGGATGTGCTCCTTGGCATAATCCATCAGGTCCTCGACCTTGGCCTGGGACCCGCCAACCAATTCGACATAGACGCAAGGCACCTCGCCCGCGTGGGCGTCGGGTTGGCCGATTGCCCCCGCAAAGGCCACATCGGGATGGCCCGCAAGCGCCTCTTCGATCTCGGCGGGGTCGATGTTGTGGCCGCCACGAATGATCAGGTCCTTGGCGCGGCCCGTGATCCAGAGATATCCATCGCTGTCCAACCGGCCCAGATCGCCGGTGCGCAGGTATTTCGGCGCTTTGTCAGCGCCGGGATAGAACAAATCGGCGTTCTTTTCCGCTTCGGTATAGGTTTTGCCCGCATAGACCCCGGGCGAGGAAATACAGATTTCACCGACCTCGTCGACACCCAGAAATTCGCCCGTCGCGGTCGAGACGATCTTGACGTCGGTATAGGGGAACGGCAGGCCGATCGACCCGATCTTTTTCTCGCCATCGGGCGGGTTGATCGAGACAAGACATGTGGCCTCGGTCAGGCCATAGCCTTCGCAGATCGTAACCCCTGCCGCCTGTTCAAACCGGCGATACAATTCGACCGGCAAAGGGGCCGACCCGCAGAACGCGAGCTTGAGCGACGAGATATCCGCGTTCACGGGGCGCTGCATCAGGGCTGACATCGCTGTCGGCACGGTGATCATAAAGGTGACCTTGTAGCGTTCGATGAGTTTCCAGAAATTGTCGAACACCCCGTCACCGCGATAGCCCGCAGGCGTCGGCAGCACCATATGCGCGCCCGACGACAGCGAAGCCCCCATGCAGACAATCGCCGCAAAGACGTGGAACATCGGCAATGGCACGATCTGAACATCTTCGGGTTTGAACAACAGCTTGGCCCCTAGCCAACCGTTGTAAATGATGCCGGAATAACGGTGCTGGGCCACTTTCGGCATACCGGTCGTTCCACCTGTGTGAAAATAGGCGGCAACCCGATCTTCGGCCGGATCGTCAAAGGCCAGCGTGCGCGGCTGTTTGCGGCATTCGGCCGTGAAATCAACGATCTTGGCCTGATGGGACACGGCAACCTTGGGCCGGATCAATGGAACGATCAGGCGCTTGAGCCCGCCCAGATGGCGCACCAGATCGACCTCGACGATATGGGTGACATTGGGGGCCATCTGGACGGCTTGCGCGGCCTTTTGGGCGATGTCCGTTTTGGGGAATGCCTTGAGCGTTACCAGCACCTTTGCGCCGGTTTCCCGCAGGATCGACGCGATCTGTTCGGGTTCCAGCAGCGGGTTGATCGGATTGACGATCCCCGCGACCTGTCCGCCCAGATAGGTCAGAACGGTTTCGGTCGAGTTGGGCAGAAGAAACGCCACCACATCCGTCGGGCCAACACCCAGAGACCGGAACATATTCGCGGTTTGCGCGGTGCGTTCCTTGAGTGCCGACCATGTCAGCGTTTCTTTTTTGGAATTGGGATCGGAAAGCAGTTGGAAACTTAGCGCAGGCCGTCCGCCATGCGCCGCGGCAGTCCGCGACAAAAGCCCAAATGTCGTTTTGGGCTGGTCGCGATCCGCCCAAGCCTTTTCATTTTCGATCGCGCTCCGGTCGGCCGCATTCGCGTATGTCATGTCTCTCTCCCTTTCGCCCTGCGCGTTGAACCGGTGTTCCTCCCCCGATTGCGCATGGTTCTATGGATACAAGATGGGCACGCATTTCGATTGTGACAAGTTGTGACGCAGCGAAACAGCGACGCGACTGCCCCAAAAATGGAAATAGGGCGACCCAAAGGCCGCCCCATATCGCAAAGACGCCAAACTGATCAGGCGGTTTTGCCGCCGGGAATCCGCAAGACCTGACCGGGATAGATCTTGTCAGGATGGCTGAGCATCGGTTTGTTGGCCTCAAAGATTTCCGGATAAAGGCTCGATTTGCCCAAAGTCTTTTTGGCAATCCCCGACAAAGTATCGCCCTTGGCCACGGTGTAGAACACCGGTTCGTCCGCATGATCGTCTTCGACCGCAGCGACACCTTCGACATTACCGACTGCCAGAATTACTTTTTCGCGGATCTCCGGCGACACCGCGGTGCCCGCGATTTTGACTTTGTCGCCTTCGACCTTGATATCCAACCCTTGGGTATCAAGCCCCAAATCCGCGACTTCCTTTTGCAGGCTTTCCGCTGTCGGTTCGGCCGCGGCGGTTTTCTTGCCGGACCCTTTTAGAAAACTGAACAGACCCATCTGTCTTACTCCTTGTTACATCAACAAGGACACCGGACCACTTTGGGAATGGAATGTTACGGGGAATTATGCGGCGTCCGCACCCGCAGTGAATTGCAGCCGGGCCAAACGGGCGTAAAGACCGCCTTCGGCGACCAATTGGTCGTGGGTGCCTTGGGCGACGATCTGACCGTCTTCTAGCACGAGAATTCTGTCGGCCTTTTTCACTGTCGCCAGTCTGTGGGCCACAATAAGCGTGGTGCGATCCTTGGCCAGAATATCGACCGCCTTTTGCACCAGTCGTTCGCTTTCGGCATCGAGAGCCGATGTCGCTTCGTCCAATAGCAGAATGGGCGCGTCACGCAGAATGGCGCGCGCAATTGCAATGCGCTGCTTTTGTCCACCAGACAGCATCACGCCCCGTTCGCCGACATAGGTGTCATAGCCATTAGGCAGTGCGGACAGGAATTCATGTGCGGCTGCGGCCATTGCGGCGGCTTCAACCTCGGCGTCGGTGGCATCGGGGCGGCCAAAGCGGATGTTTTCGCGGGCGGTATCGGCAAAGATCACGGCATCCTGCGGCACCACGGCAATCGCACGACGGAAGTCCGACCGATTGAGGTCGCGCAGATCCGTGCCATCAATGCGGATATGCCCCGACTGCGGGTCATAGAACCGCAGTAAAAGCTGAATGATGGTGGTCTTGCCAGCGCCCGACGGACCGACCAGTGCAATGGTTTCACCGGGTGCGACAGTCAGGCTCACCTGATCCAATGCGGATACATTCGGGCGGGACGGATAGCGGAAGCTGACATTGTCAAAGACGATCTCGCCCTTGCCTTGGCTTGCCGGCTTGGGGGAAAGCGGATCGGCGACTGTGTCTTCGGCGTTCAGCAATTCCACCAGACGTTCGGTCGCACCGGCGGCGCGTTGCAGTTCGCTCCAGATTTCCGACAGGGCGCCCACGGCACCGGCAACCATGATTGCATAGATTACGAATTGGACCAGTTCACCGACCGACATATCCCCTGTCCGAACGTCACGGGCGCCGATCCACAGAACGCCAACCACCCCCGAAAAGATCAGGAAGATCACGATCATAGTCATCAGCGCACGGGTATTGATCCGGCGCGCGGCCGAGGCAAAGCTCTTTTCGGTCACATCGGCAAATTTCGCGCGGGTCACCGTTTCCTGGGTAAAGGCCTGAACAGTCTGGACCGACAAGAGCGCCTCGGACGCGCTGCCCGACGAATTGGCGATCCAATCCTGATTTTCACGGCCCAGAGTGCGCAACCGGCGCCCCAAGACCACAATCGGAATAATCACAGCAGGCACGATCAGCAAAACCAGCCCCGTCAACTTGGCCGAGGTCAGCATCAAAAGCGCAAGACCGCCAATCAAAATCAGGAAATTGCGCAGCGCCACCGATACCGATGACCCGATCACCGACAGGATCAAAGTGGTGTCGGTCGTGATCCGGCTCAGAACCTCGCCCGTCAGGATATTTTCATAAAAAGCGGGGCTCATCCCGATCATCCGGTCGAAAACGGCCTTGCGGATGTCCGCGACGACCCGTTCCCCCAGTCGGGTCACCAACGTATAGCGCAGCGCCGTGCCCACGGCCAAAAGTGCCGCAATGACAATGGCACCAACGAAATACTGATCAAGGATCTGACCTTGCCCGTTTTCGAAATTGTCGACGACGCGGCGGGCGGCCATAGGCATCACGAGAGAAATACCCGCCGTCGCGACCAGCGCCACCAGCGCCGCGGCGATCATTCCCTTGTAAGGCGCCAGAAACGGCACAAGCCCGCGCAATGCGCCGATCTTTTTGGACTTGGGGCGGTCCTGTTCCGCTTCGATTTTGGGGTCCGCCATTTGTCCTGCCTTTTGACTACTGCTCGGGTCACATAAACGCCCGATACCTGTATCTCAAGCCATGGCGGCCCGACAAAGGGCAACAGCGACGACAAACCGAAGGAGATTTGGAGCGGGCGGCGGGAATCGAACCCGCGTCATCAGCTTGGAAGGCTGAGGTCTTACCATTACACAACGCCCGCTCGGGCTGGGAGTTTCCTATGACAGGCGCTTGGGCGGGTCAAGAGGTCGGCGCGGGGTTTCCGCCGCTCAGGGGCAGGATCAGGTCGGGGCCGCTGGCGCGATTGGAATTGACGGTTGTGGCAACCCTTGTGAAGGTCAGGGTGTCGTTGGCGGTCGGTTTCATCAGGAGCGCCGCGCCCTTGCCTGCCTCGCCCAGCCAGAGCGGCCAATCCTTTGGTTCGAGCACGACCGGAAGCCTGTCGTGGATCGGTGCCATGGCGTCATTGGCGTCGCAGGTCACGATCGCGCAGCCGGTCAGTTCCTGATCGCCCCGCGCCCAATCCTGCCAGATGCCGCCGAAAACCATCGGTGTGCCATCGGCGCGGGTGACGAACCACGGCTCTGGCGTTGCGCCTTTTTCCCGTTTCCATTCATAGAATCCATCCGCAACGATCAGGCAGCGGCGCTGGCGGCAAGCGTCGCGAAAGGCGGGCTTTTCCGCGATGGTTTCCGATCTTGCGTTGATCAAAAGCGGCCCATCTGTCGGGGTCTGATACCATGACGGGACAAATCCCCATCGCATCGGTCGCAGCCGTCTTTGACCACTGGACGAAGTGCACACTGCAATCGTAGCGGTCGGGCAGACATTCCAGTTCGGGTCAGTTGGCAGATCGTTATCGGGGGTCGCCGCAAACAATTGCGTCATGGCGTCCTGCGGCAGGGTGATCGCCATACGACCGCACATGGATCAGCGGGTCCATGCTTTGCGGGATATGGCGATACGGGCCTCCATCATCGACATGTCTTTCATGATCCGGTGACGTTCCGTGTGGTCGCCGGTGTCGCGCAATTCCTCGCGCAGTTTGGCCAGTTTGCGAGAGAGAGACACAAATTCCGGCACCGCCCCGTTTTCCTTGATCAGGCGGTTGATCAAGGCGTTTTCGGGATCGTCGCAGGGCGATAAAGGTTTCCCGGCACCTGCCAGATTGTCAAAGGCACCGTCAGCCTCTGCTGCGGCGATACGGGCATTGATAAGGTCGATCAGCGGGTGGTCCATCGGTCTGCCATTTCCAAGACTGTGGTCAGTCTATCAAAGACAGGAATTTTGCCCAGAGCATCGCCAAAACAAAATGACCCGCGCCAAGGCGCGGGTCATTGATTGATAGATCAGGGTTGGCCCTTACTGGCCAACGGTCTTGATCCGGCCTTCGACCGATGCAGTGACGGTGCCCATGCCTGCGACATAGTCCATCACATTGTTGGCCATCAAAACGCCGTTGCCTTTGTCGACGACAACGCGGCCGCCGCCCAGCGCGCCATAACCATCGCCGCCGCCCAGCATATAGTCGTTGGTCGCGACCTTATAGACGGTGTCGGCATCCAGCGCCGCGTCGCCGATCATGACTTCGGTGACCCGGCTGCCAGCAGGGGCCGAGGGGTCATAGACAAAGGTCAGGCCTGACACCTGCGGGAACCGGCCTGCGCCCTCTTCGACCTTGGACACGCCATTTTCAAGCGCTGCCAAAATCTGGCTGCCGGGGATTTCGGTCACGACGGTGACGTTGCCAAAGGGTAGTTCGGTCAGAATATCGCGACGGGTCAGGACTGTTCCGGCATCATAGGTCCGGTCTGCGCGGATACCGCCACCGTTGGTGATGGTGATATCGGCACCAGTTGCGGCGCGCATGGCATCGGCAATCAGATTGCCCATCGCCGATTCTTCGCCGCGGACCACGTTCCGGCGGCTATCCAGCGCACCTTCGGTGGTGCCGATTTCGACGTTCAGGCTTTCGTCCAGCTGTGCGGTGAATTGATCCACCAGCGCTTGGCTGGTCGGGTCGGGTTCGACCGAAGCTGTGTCGATAAAGCGGAACTGCGGCACCCATTTGATCGTGCGGGTTCCATCATCCTTGGCGCCGATATCGACGATCAGATCGACCGGAGACAGGAACCGCCCGTCGATCGAGGTTTCCACATAGGCGGTGATCCCGTCATAAGAGGTCGCATACTGGTGATCGTCGCCCGACAGGATCACGTCAAAGGCGTGGCTGGCGATAAGGGCGCGGTCATTTGCCATATTGGTCTGGATGACGCCCACGACGATGTCAGCGCCATTGCTGCGGGCTTCCTTCGCGGCGGCAATGCCTGTGTCAACGGTCGACTGGAATACCAACCCATCGGGGGATGCGACCTCGGGCGTGGTGTACTGCGCGACCGGCACCAGCGCGACCTTGAGCCCGCCAACCTGCTTATACATCGTGCCGAACAGACCCGGAACCGGGGTGCCGTCCTCTTTGGTGATGTTGACAGCCGCCCACGGATAGGCAGAGCCTGCCATCTTTTCCATAAAGTTGGCGGTGCCAAAATCGAATTCGTGGTTACCGGGAACGGCCATATCGAAGGGCACGATATTGGTCAGATCGATCGTGTTCTGCCCCTTGTCGAAACTAGAGAGGAGCGAAGGCGACAGCATGTCGCCGTCCATGACATAAATGGTATTCGGGTTGGCGGCACGTTCCGCCAGCGCAATGGCATTGACGCGCGCAAAACCGCCGCGCTGCCCGTCGCCCGCAAATTCATAAAGGTCCCCGACGCCCAGCAGGGTCAATTTGACCTGCTCGGCAGTCGCCGGCATCGCTGCCGCCGACCCAAGGGCCGTCGCCCCGAGCAGAAACGCACTCAGCTTTTTGGTAAATGTTGTCATGGTAAAGACTCCCCATTTTTGGTGTGGACCGATGTTTGCGCCGTTTGATCAAAGAGTCAAAGACGTTTGCAGTTTCCCTAGGGGACGGATGTATCGGGACGATGACACCCATTGACGGTTTTGCCACGATGCGCGACACAGCCGCCATGCTGATTTACAAGATATTCCGCGCCGACGAATGGGCGCATTTGCAGGCCAAAGGCGAAACCGCTGGCGCACCGATTGACGTGCAAGATGGCTATGTCCACTTTTCGACCGCCGAACAGGCCGCCGAAACCGCCGAGAAATACTTTGCTGGTGTCGCTGATCTATGGCTGATCACGGTCGATGCGGATGCTTTGGGTGCTGACCTGAAATGGGAACCGTCCCGTGGTGGCGCCCTGTTCCCACATCTTTATCGCGCCCTGCGAATGACCGATGTCACAGGCGCGACCGCCCTGCCCGTCATTCGCTCAGCAACCGATTTCCCGAGCCTGACATGACTCCACTGGAACGCCTTGGCCTTGGCCTGATGCACCGAATGGACCCCGAGGCCGCGCATGGGCTGGCGATCCGCGCCCTGAATTTGGGGCTTGGCCCGAAATCCGGGCCTGTGACGTCACCCCGTCTTAGGACCACAATCGCGGGTTTGGACCTTGCCAACCCTGTCGGACTGGCCGCCGGATTTGACAAGAACGCCACAGCGCTTGCCCCTTTGGCCCGCTGCGCCTTTGGCTTTGTCGAGGTGGGCGCAGTCACCCCCCGCCCACAGCCGGGCAACCCCAAGCCACGCCTGTTCCGCCTGACCGAGGACCGCGCCGCGATCAACCGCTTCGGGTTCAACAACGAAGGGATGGAGGCTGCAGCGGCCCGTCTGGACAACCGTCCGAAACAGGCCGTGATCGGTCTGAACCTTGGGGCCAACAAAGACAGCGACGACCGCGCCGCGGATTTCGCCAAAGTGCTGGCCCGCTGTGCGGCCAACCTCGATTTTGCGACCGTGAATGTGTCCTCGCCCAATACCGAACGCCTGCGGGACCTTCAGGGCAAGGCTGCACTGGGCGCCCTGTTGCAAGGCGTGATGGACACAAACGCAGGCCTTTCGCGTCCGCTGCCGATATTCCTGAAAATCGCGCCCGATCTGAGTGAAGCGGAACTGGAGGACGTGGCAGAAGTCGCCACAGCCGCAGGTGTCGCTGCGATCATTGCCACGAATACCACGTTTTCGCGCGATGGTTTGAAATCTGCAAGCCGGGACGAAAAAGGCGGGCTCTCTGGCGAACCCTTGTTCGAAAAGTCCACGCGGGTTCTTGCGCGGCTTTCGACCCTCACAACCCTGCCGCTGATCGGTGTCGGCGGTGTCGGGTCGGCTGAACAGGCCTATCAGAAGATCCGTGCGGGGGCATCTGCGGTGCAGATGTATACGGCACTGGTCTATGGCGGGATCAGCCTCGCGGCTGAGGTGGCACAGGGGCTGGACCAGCTGTTGGCACGGGACGGGTTTACATGCGTGGCCGACGCCGTTGGCACAGGGCGGGCGGACTGGAACTAGGCCGCTGCCGCCTCGAGCGCGGGATACCGCCGCCACAGGGTCCAACCCCGCGCCAGATTAAGCACCATCAGCGCCGCCCAAAGGCCGTGATTGCCAAAGCTGGGCAGCAAGACAAAAAGTGCCACCAGATAGACTAGGCCGGAATGGAACATGGCCAGCCGCATGTCCCGCGTCCGCGTCGCGCCGATGAAAATGCCATCGAACATCCAACTGGCGATCCCGATAATCGGGGCCATTCCGATCCAGAACAGATAATCCCGCGTGGCAACCTGAACCTCGGGGGCTTTGGTCATCAGATCGATGATCCACGGCCCAGCGACCAGAAAAACCGCCCCCAATAGAACCGCGCCACCCACACCCCATTGGCTGGTGACAATCGCGGCGCGGCGCACCCGCGCGGGTGATTTCGCGCCAAAGGCCTGCCCGACCAAAGCCTCGGCCGCAAAGGCGAAACCGTCCAGCGCATAGGCGGTAATCTCCAGAAACTGGATCAACACTTGATTGGCCGCCAATACCACATCGCCCTGCCGTGCGCCCAGGAACAGAAAGGTGGTAAAGCTGATCTGCAACATCACAGACCGGATCATGATGTCGCCATTCACTGTCAGCATCTGCCGCAAACGGACCCGATCAAACACCCGCGCAACGCGCCGCCAATCGGGTGTCGCAAAGGCTGACCGGCACAGCCATAGGCCCAAGGCCAGTCCGGTATATTCCGCAATCAGCGTTGCCGAAGCGACCCTTGCGATCCCCCAGCCCAAGCCCAGCACGAACCACAGGTCGAGACAGACATTCAGCCCGTTCATCCACAGCTGGAGCACGAAAACGCCCCGCGTCTTTTCCAAACCGACCAGCCAGCCGGTCACGGCATAAAGGGCAATCGTCGCAGGTGCGCCCCAGATCCGGATGCCCAGATAGATCCGCGCCTGAGCCTCTACTTCGGGGCTGGCGGGGGAAAGGGCAAAGGCGCCGCGAAACAGCAGGGCCTGCAGCAGGAGATAGACCAATCCTGCCCCTGCCCCGACAAGCAGACCACGGGACAAAAGCGCGCCGACCTCTGCCGTGTTTTCGGCACCCTTGGCCTGCGCGACCAGGCCCGATGTGCCCATCCGCAAAAACCCGAACACCCAGTAAAGCGTGGTCAGGATCACAGCGCCAATCCCGACAGCGCCAATCGGCGCCGCCAGCCCCAACTGCCCGATAACCCCTGTATCGACTGCCCCCAGAATGGGCACCGTCGCATTCGAAAGCACGATCGGAATCGCGACCTTTAGAACCCTAGCATGGGTGATACTTTCAGCCATCGCGGGCGGGCATCAGGAAATGGCCCGTGGCTTGGGCAAATAATCTGCTGCGGTTGTCCTGCCAGCCTTCGACATGCACACTGGCATAGCGCCGACCAGACCGGTTGATGCGGGCCCGCGCATAGGCATCCCTCGGCAGGCCGGACCGCAGGTAATCCACCGTGAAATCGATGGTCTTGGGCAGTCGCAACGGGGCTTCGCCGATCTGGAAGTCAGCCGGTGGTGAATTTTCCATCTCGTCCCACAACATTGCCCAGGACAGTTCGATAATCGCAGTGACCTCGAGAAAGGCGGCAGTGACCCCGCCGTGGATCGCAGGCAGCATCGGGTTGCCGATCAGCTTTTCCGAAAAGGGCAGAACAGCGGTCAGTTCGTCACCGCGCCTATCGAACTGGATCCCCAGAAACTGGATATAAGGCACACCACCGATCAGCTTTTGCAAAGCGGCATCGCGGCGTTGTTTGATGACTTGGACGGGTTCGGGACGGCGGCTCATGCGGCACCCCCTGACTTTGGATGCTCGACCGTAAAGGCACCTGTTGCGGTGGCCACCGGACGGCTGGTGTCATCGTCCGTCGCCGTCGCCCGGACAAAGGCCACCGACCGCGTCACATGATAGCATTCCGCACGCGCCACGATCGTTTGCCCCGGCGTGGCTGGGCGCATGTAATCGATCCGCAGGTCGAGCGTCGCTGTCCCCAGCATCGCCGCCGGATGGGCCATCACGGCCGCGCCGCCGCAGGTATCCATCAAGGCAGAAACAGCCCCGCCGTGGATCACGCCAGTTTCGGGGTCCCCCACCAAACGCGGATCATAGGGCATGCTGATAACCGCTTGACCTTCGCCCAATTCCAGCATTTTCATCTGCAATTCCCGGGCATGTGGCAGGGCCTCGATAAACTGACGGGCAAGCCGTTCGCGCCGTTCCTGCATCTGGTCGGTCATGTCAGCCTCGCGGTCCCAAGAATCTATTCCTGCCAACTTGGCAGTTGCATGGCCCGCCGCAAGACCTATCTTACCTTTTTAGAATTGTTCCAGAGTGTCCATGACCAGCCAGACGCCAGCCCTGACACCTACCTCGCTTGCCGTGCCGTTCCGTTTGGGTCCGTTCCGGCCAAAGCGGCTGTTGGTTGTGTTGGTCCTTTTCGGATTGGCCTTTGCCCCGGGGCAGCTGGGCGAGATGACGCGGTCGCTTATGACAGACGCCTTTGTTCAGGTCAGCGCATTTGTAGCGGCGACACTGTTGTTGTTTTATGGGGCAGAACGCCTGTTCCGGTTCAACATCGGGGAATCGCTGAGCCGTGCAAAAGTCTGGCAAGTGCCAATGGCGGCCTTGCTGGGCGCAACGCCGGGATGCGGCGGCGCTGTTGTTGTGGTTTCGGCCTTTGCCTCTGGTCACGTCAGTTTCGGGGCCGTGGTGGCGACACTGACGGCCACGATGGGCGATGCCGCGTTTCTGCTGATCGCGGTGAAACCGGAAACAGCAGCCGTATTGCTACCACTCCAATTCAGCATCGGCGTGCTGACCGGCTGGATCATCGACCGTTTCGTGCACAGCGACTATCGCCCGATCAAGGGACAGGCCTGTGACTTGGCCCCACGGATCGGCAGGATACGCGCGCGCGATCTGACCTATCTTGCTGCAGTGGCGCCAGGGTTGATTGTCGGCGTGGCACAGATATTCCAAACCGAAGTTTCTGCGGTTTTTGGTGTGCCCGTGGTGATTTTTGCGCTGATCGGGGTCTTTGTCGGGCTGCTGATCTGGGCGGCCTCGCCGGTGACCGCGATGACAAACCCGTCTGACGGACCTGTTACCCGGATGGCCGAAGAAACGGCCTTTATCTCGGTCTGGGTGATCTTTGCCTATCTTACCTACGACTATATCGCGGTCTTTCTAGGGTTCGACCTTGCCGCGGCTTTTGCAACGGTGGGGCCGGTTTTGCCGCTGCTGGGCGCGCTGGTCGGGTTGATACCCGGTTGTGGGCCGCAGGTGGTGGTCGCGACGCTATATACCCACGGTGTCATTCCGTTTTCGGCGCTCTTGGCAAATGCGGTATCCAATGACGGTGACGCGCTGTTCCCTGCTATCGCGCTGGCACCGAAAGCGGCCGTAATGGCAACGCTCTATTCAACAATTCCGGCCCTGATCGCGGCCTACGGGTTTCACGTCTTTGCGCCCGGTTTCCTGAACTGAAATCCCCATCTTGGCGGTTGCCCACCTTTTGCTTTGGGGTATAGTTTTGCCAAAGAGGAGACCGCGAATGCCCGATATGCGCCTGTCGTTCAAGGAGATGTGCGCCAAGTTCGACGTGACGCCTCGGACTTTGCGATACTATGAATACATCGAATTACTGGCCCCCGAAAAAGAGGGCAGAGCCCGTTTTTACGGCCCGCGCGAACTGGCGCGGATGACCCTGATCCTGCGTGGGCGCAAGTTCGGCTTTTCGCTCGAAGATATTCGTCAATGGCTGCTCGTCTACGAAAACGAAGGCACCCAGTCGCAGATGCGCAAATGGGTCGAATTGGCAGACCGCCAACTGACCGAGCTGGAAGAGCAGCAACGGCAGTTGGAACAGACAATGCAGGAACTGCGCGCATTGCGCGATGAAACTGCAAACAGCCTCGGGTAAATCACAGCGCAGATCGGCACTCACCAAATTATGATGACCTGTCGTCATGTTTTTCGTGACGCAGCGTTACGTTTACGTCAACGTCATCTTATCTTGTAAGGTAAACCCATCAGCGCCACCTCAGCTGCCTGAGACAGGCAACCGGACCAGATGATGACCGACCAGATGATGACGATCCGCCAGATGTGTGACACTTTCGATGTCACCCCCAGAACGCTGCGGTTCTACGAAGCCAAAGAATTGATTTTTCCGGTGCGAGACGGACAAAAGCGCCTCTATTCCAAGCGCGACCGTGCCCGGCTGAAACTGATCCTGCGGGGCAAACGTTTTGGCTTTAGCCTCGAAGAAATCCGGCAATTGCTCGCTCTTTACAACATGGGCGACGGACAATTGGCCCAGCTCGCGCGGACCTATGAACTCGCCGAACTGCATCTCGCCGATATGGAACAGCAGCGCGCCGAATTGGACGAAGCCATTGGCGAACTCAAGGAACAGATGGCTTGGGGCGCGGAAAAACTCGCTGCGCTGAAACAAGCCCGCACATAAAATTGGCCGCGCCTGCGGCCCGAACCGATACGAACCAAAGGGAAGACACCATGCCCAGCTTTACCTCTCCGACCAAGGATCTCCAGTTTGTCTTGCACGACCTGCTTAAGGTCAGCGAACAGGACATCCCCGGCTTTGCCGACCTTGACCGCGATTTCACCGGCGCGGTTCTGGAAGAGGCCGGCAAGGTCGCCGACAATATCCTCGCCCCCCTGAACGCGGTCGGGGACAAGGAAGGCTGCACCTTTGAAAACGGTATCGTGCGGACGCCGACGGGTTTCAAAGAAGCTTTTGACGCCATCCGCCAAGGCGGCTGGACGGCAATGGATTGTGACCCCGAATATGGCGGTCAGGGCTTGCCTTATGTAATGCACACCGCCGCCCAAGAACCCTTTGTTTCCGCCAATATGGCGTTCAACATGTATCAAGGGCTGACCCATGGCGCGGTCTCGGCGATCTATGCCCACGGGTCAGACGCCCAAAAGGCGAAATTCCTGCCCAAGATGATTTCTTGCGAATGGACCGGCACCATGAACCTGACCGAACCCCACTGCGGGACGGATCTGGGGCTGATGCGGACCAAGGCAGAACCGCAAGCCGATGGTAGCTACAAGATTACCGGGCAAAAGATCTTTATCTCGGCGGGGGATCACGATCTTGCCGACAACATCATCCACCTTGTCCTTGCCAAGATCGTTGGCGGCCCCGAAGGGATCAAGGGCGTGTCGCTGTTTATCGTGCCGAAGATCATGGTCGACGACGAAGGGAATTTGGGCGAGCGGAACGCGGTCTCGGTCGGCAAGATTGAGGAAAAGATGGGCATTCACGGCAATGCCACCTGCGTGATGAACTATGACGGCGCCATCGGTTATCTGGTGGGCGAGGAACACAAAGGCATGCGGGCCATGTTCACCATGATGAACGAGGCACGGTTGGGCGTCGGCCTTCAGGGCTATGCGCAGGCTGAAGCCGCGTATCAGAACGCCGTCGCCTATGCCAAGGACCGACTGCAGGGGCGGGCGGTGACCGGTGCGGAAAATCCGAACGGCCCCGCCGACCCGCTGATTGTGCACCCCGATATCCGTCGCAACCTGATGGACCAGAAAAGCTTTGTCGAAGGCGCGCGCGCTTTTACGCTCTGGGGGGCTTACCTGATCGACCGGGCGCACAAGATGGGGGACAAGGACGCCGACGGGCTGATTTCGCTGATGACCCCGGTGATCAAGGGCTTCCAGACCGACAAGGGCTTTGAAATGGCTGTGGCCGCACAGCAGGTCTATGGCGGACATGGATATATCGAGGAATGGGGCATGTCCCAATTCGCGCGGGATGCGCGGATCGCCATGATCTATGAAGGTGCGAACGGTATTCAGGCACTCGACTTGGTCGGCCGGAAACTGGCGCAGGACGGCGGCAAACACGTCATGGCCTTTTTCGAAATGGTCAAGGCAGAGTGCAAGTCCCACGACGGCAACGAAAGGATGAAACCCTTTGTCGACGCTCTCAAAGTTGCGTCCAAACAGCTCCAACAGGCGGGGATGTATTTCATGCAAAACGGCATGAAGAACCCCAATAACGCGCTCGCCGGATCCTATGATTTCATGCACCTTATGGGGCATGTCTGCCTCGGGCTGATGTGGACTCGGATGGCCAAAGCCAGCTTTGAAGCACTGGATGGCGGCGCCTCGGACAAGGCGTTCTTTGAAACCAAGATCGCCACAGGCCGCTATTATATGGCGCGCCACCTGCCCGCTTGTGCGATGCACCTTGCCCGCATCGAAACCGGGGCCGAGACTGTAATGGGACTGGAGGCCGACCAATTCTGAGGTAGGGTGGGTCAAGACCCAGCCGACGAACCAGAGGAAGACAATGCCAAAACGCTTTCGCCTGACCCGCAGATTTCCTGTCGCCATGACTGAAGACGGCTATCGTGGCCTGAAACGTTTCGCGGCAGAGGCGGGATTGGACGAAGGCGAGGCGCTGTCCTTCCTCTTTGAGAATTTCGGCAGCGTCATCAACGAAGAGAACCTTCGGGTGCGGTTGCGGATCTTCAATTCGGAACTGGAAGAGAGGAAGAAATAGTCGCCCCGGGTTCAGATCGGCCAAAAAGGGGCTCCGCCCCTCGGCCTGCGGCCTCACCCCGAGGTATTTGGGACGAAATGAAGGCGATTGGGGGTCACCCTGCCCCTGGCTTTGCGGGATTGGCTACCCGACGTTTCCAAAGGCAGGGCTTCACATCGTGCGGTCATCGGCTCCTCAGCCTGTACCGCAAGAACAGATTAGCCGCGTTAACCTTAACACGCGGTAAATGATGACGAAAAAGGCCCGCCCTTCATTTCGTCAAAAATACCTTCCGGGGGTCCGGGGGTGGAAAACCCCCGGCGCCTGCGGCGGGTGCAACGGTTGGGAGGCCGCACGATGACCATGAAACTCTACTGCTTTGGCGAAAGCGGAAATGCATACAAAGCGGCCCTGACCCTGACCCTTGCTGGCGAGGAATGGGAACCTGTCTATGTCGATTTCTTTAACGGCGAGACGCGTACCCCTGCCTTTCGCGAGATCAATGAAATGGGCGAAGTGCCTGTTTTGATCGATGGCGAAACCGTGCTGACCCAATCGGGCGTCATTCAGGACTATGTCAGTTCCAAGACCGGAAAGCTGGGCGGTAAATCCGCCGCCGAACGGCGCGAGGTTCTGCGCTGGATGTTCTGGGACAATCACAAAATGTCTTCGCAAGCGGGGATGTTGCGTTTCTTGATGAATTTCCTGCCCGAAGACAAACGCAATGCCGATGTTATCGCCTTTGCCGCAGGCAGGCTGAAATCGACTTTTGCAACGCTCGACGGCCATCTGGCGACGCGCGACTGGATGGTGGGCGACGGTCCGACCATCGCCGACCTCGCGTGCTGCGGCTATTTGTTTTACCCGGAACCCTTTACCTTTGACCGCGCGCAATGGCCCCATATCGATGCCTGGCTAAGCCGGATCAGCGCCCTGCCCGGCTGGAAGCATCCCTATGACATGATGCCCGGAAATCCTTCTGACCGTGCCTAGCCAACCGCAATGACGCCACGTCGCGGAACCCGATGGCCGCGACGTCAGACTTGAAGGCCGAAAGACAGGCCGCAACAAAACCCGAGACGACCGAACCTGCAAAGGACAAACCGATGACCGAAGCCTATATCTATGACGCCGTGCGCACCCCGCGTGGCAAGGGCCGCCCCGATGGCAGCCTGCACGAAGTAACCTCTGTGCGCCTTTCCGCGCAGGTCCTGAACGCGCTCAAAGCGCGCAACGGGCTCGACGGCCATGCGGTGGAGGACGTGATCTGGGGCAATGTCACCCAAGTGGGCGAACAGGGCGGCTGCCTTGCCCGCACCGCCGTTCTGGCCTCTGACCTTGACCAGTCGATCCCCGGCCTTGCCATCAACCGCTTTTGCGCAAGCGGGATGGAGGCGGTGAACCTTGCCGCCAACCAGATCAAGGGCGGGGCTGGAATGGCCTATATCGCAGGGGGCGTCGAAATGATGGGCCGCGTGGCGATGGGGTCGGATGGGGCTGCGATCGCCGTTGATCCGTCCATTGCGATGGACACCTATTTTGTCCCTCAGGGGATTTCTGCCGATATCATCGCGACCGAATACGGGTTCACCCGTGATCAGGCCGACGCGCTGGCCGTTGAATCCCAGCGCCGGGCCAAGGCCGCATGGGATGACAAACGATTTGCGAAATCGGTCATCACGGTGACGGACCAGAACGGCCTCCCGATCCTTGACCACGACGAATTCATGCGCCCTGCCACCGACATGCAATCGCTTGGCGCGCTCAAGGCCAGCTTTAAGGATATGGGCGAGGTTATGCCCGGCTTCGACAAAGTCGCCCTGATGAAATACCCGCATCTGGAGCGGATCAATCACATCCACCACGCGGGCAATTCATCCGGCATTGTGGACGGTTCGGCCGGTGTGCTGATCGGGAACAAGGAATTTGGTGAAAAATGGGGCCTGAAACCCCGCGCCCGCATTCGTGCAACCGCCAAAATCGGCACCGATCCCACAATTATGTTGACGGGTCCTGTGCCTGTGACCGAGAAAATCCTTAGGGACTCGGGCATGTCGATCTCCGACATCGACCTGTTCGAAGTGAACGAGGCTTTTGCGTCGGTTGTTCTACGGTTCATGCAGGCTTTTGACGTCGACAGTTCCAAGGTCAACGTAAATGGCGGCTCGATTGCAATGGGACACCCCTTGGGCGCGACTGGCGCAATCATCATCGGCACGCTTCTGGATGAACTCGAACGCACCGGCAAAGGCACGGGTTTGGCCACGCTTTGCATCGCTTCTGGTATGGGGGCGGCGACGATCATCGAAAGGATCTAGATAATGTTGGCAGATGTTTTCAGAACGCAGACGGATCGGCTCACGCAATCATTGATTGCCGCCGATTTTCCGGAATACCGCGATCTGATGCACCTGCCGCTTTTGATCGAACCCGTCAATGGCAACGCCTATTCCATGTATACCGAGGAAGAACTCAAAGATGATTTCGATCTCTATTGCGGGATGATCCGGTCACAACGGGTGACCGACATCTACCGCGAATTGATCGGGATCGAGGAAAGGCCAGACGGCGAGGTCGAATTTGTCTGCATGACCGAAATCCTGTCCGGCGGCACCCGCGTCGTCCATCCCTTCCCGACCTATTTTCGGATGATGGACACCGGAACCGATTGGAAAATATGCAGAATTCAAAGTTCCGAGGGCCATATCAACTGGACCTTGGGACGGGCCCAAATCACAGAAGATGGACAGTTCGACATCAAGTCTGACTAGCGCCATCGCTTTCAAATACCGCCCAAACGGAGGCACGAATGACCGATTTCACTATGAAAACAGACGCCGATGGCGTCGCCACTATCCTCTGGGACACCGTCGGCAAGTCCATGAACGTGATGACCCTTGAAGGATGGGTAGAGCTTGAGGCGCTGATTGATCAGGCGCTGGCCGATGAGGCCATCAAGGGCGCAATCCTGACCAGCGGCAAGCCCGACAGTTTTGCGGGCGGCATGGACCTCAAGGTCATTGCCAAGATGAAAGAAATGGCGGGCGACAACCCGGCCAAGGGACTGTTTGATGGGATCATGAACGCCCATCGCATCATGCGCAAAATCGAACGCGCCGGCATGGACCCCAAGACGCTGAAAGGCGGCAAGCCCATCGTCGCCGCCCTGCCCGGCACAGCGCTGGGGATCGGTCTGGAAATCCCGCTGTCCTGTCACCGCATCATCGCCGCTGACAATCCCAAAGCCAAGATCGGCCTGCCTGAAATCATGGTCGGTATTTTCCCCGGCGCGGGCGGCACCACGCGGCTGGTTCGCAAGATGGGCGCAATGGCGGCCTCGCCCCTGCTGCTCGAGGGTAAGCTGAACGATCCGGCCAAGGCCAAGGCGGCCGGCGTGATCGACGAAGTCGTGCCCGCCGACCAGTTGCTGGCGCGTGCCAAGGAATGGGTCCTGTCGGCAACCGACACCGATATCGTCAAGGCATGGGACCAGAAGGGCTACAAGATGCCCGGCGGCACACCTTACCACCCCGCGGGCTTTATGACCTTTGTCGGCGCCTCCGCCATGGTCAACGGCAAGACGATGGGCGTATATCCGGCGGCCAAGGCGCTGTTGTCAGCAGTCTATGAGGGCGCGATGGTGCCCTTTGACACCGCGCTCAAGATCGAGGCCCGCTGGTTCACCAACGTACTTATGAACCCCTCGTCCAGCGCTATGATCCGCAGCCTGTTCATCAACAAAGAGGCACTGGAAAAAGGCGCGAACCGCCCCAATGTGGCCGATCAGAAGGTCAAGAAGGTCGGCATCCTTGGCGCAGGCATGATGGGCGCAGGCATCGCCTATGTGTCAGCCTTGGCTGGGATCGAGGTTGTGCTGATCGACCAGCAACAGGCCAGCGCGGACAAGGGCAAGAGCTATTCCGAAGGCCTGCTCGACAAGGCGATCAGCCGCCGCAAATCCACGCCCGAGAAAAAGGCGCAAGTTCTGGACCGGATCACCGCGACGACCGATCTGGACGCGCTCAAAGGCTGTGACCTGATCGTCGAAGCCGTGTTCGAAGACCCGGCCGTCAAAGCCGAGATCACGGGCAAGGTCGAGGCCATCGTGGGGCCCGACTGCATCTTTGCCTCCAACACCTCGACCCTGCCGATCACCATGTTGGCCAAGGCCAGCGCGCGGCCCGAACAGTTCATCGGCATCCACTTCTTCTCCCCCGTGGACAAGATGATGCTTGTCGAGATCATCAAGGGCAAGGCGACGGGCGACCGGGCCGTGGCCAAGGCGCTCGACTTCGTCCGCGCGATCCGCAAGACGCCCATCGTGGTCAACGACGCGCGGTTCTTCTACGCCAACCGCTGCATCATTCCTTACATCAACGAAGGCATCCGTATGGTTGCCGAAGGGGTAGAACCTGCGCTGATCGAAAACGCGGCGAAACTGGTCGGCATGCCACTTGGCCCGCTGCAACTGGTCGATGAAACCTCGATCGACCTTGGCGTGAAAATCGCCAAAGCGACCAAGGCCGCGATGGGCGACGCTTATCCCGACGGTGCGGTGGACGAGGTGATCTTTTGGATGGCAGACGAGGGCCGTCTGGGGCGCAAGTCGAACGCGGGCTTTTATGCCTATGACGACAAGGGCAGCCGGACGGGCATCTGGGAAGGCCTCGCTGCGAAATATCCCGTGGCGGACACCCAGCCCGATCTGCACGAAGTCCAGCATCGCCTACTGATGGCACAGGTTCTGGAAGCAGTCCGCGCATTCGAGGATGGCGTGTTGACCGATATTCGCGAAGGCGATGTCGGCGCGATCCTTGGTTGGGGCTTTGCGCCCTGGTCGGGTGGCCCGTTTAGCTGGCTCGACATTATTGGAGCACCCAAGGCCACCGAAATCTGCGACCACCTCACCGCCACCTATGGCGCGCGCTTTGCAACCCCTGCGATGTTGCGCGATATGGCAGCCAAAGGCGGCAGTTTCTACGCTGTTTTCGGCGACGGGCGCGCCGCCGCCTGATCGACCCAAGAACGGGCAAGTGACAGTCACCCTGTCCTTGCCTTTCTCAGAGGCCCCTAAATATCCTCGGGGGTGAATGGCGTAGCCAGAGGGGGCGGAAAGCCCCCTTTTTTCTTTTGGTCAGAGAACCCGCCCGGCTAGTCGAAACTGTAGGAAAATCTTGCGACGTCCTCGGCGCAGATACGCCCGACCAAGGCGGCGTCCTGTGGGGTATAATAGCCGCGCCAATCCCGATCCCGGATCGATTCATTGGCACGCGGAACCGTTAGTTTGAATCCCAGATGGGCTTCGATGGGGGCAAGATCCTCTGTCAGATGTTCCAGCCTGATAAAACGGGCGGCGCGCTCCACCCCCTGCCCGTCGCGCACATAGGACCCATAGGGATGGGTTTCGATTGTTCGCATGATCGACGGGTCGTTCAGGAACTGGCTAAACGTCAAAAGTTTTGCCAACCCCACCGCCGGATGATCAAAGGATTGGACCCGCAGCCAGTGATAATAGCTCACCATCCGGTCCCATGGATTGCGCACCAGCGTGAAAATCAGTGCTTCGTCATAAAAGGACCGATCGACCAGCCCCTCGACATCGGCAAGCGTGGAATGTTTCCACAGCCGCCCGGCGGTTTGCACGCCTTTCAGACGGTTCTTGCGCTTTTTTGCTTTGGGCGTATCCCCGATCAGGATGTCGTCGGCCATCACCCGATCCTCTAGCGCCAACGCCAATGCGGTGCCGCCGGTTTTCGGAATGTGGACAAAGATATAGTTGCGGCCCTTCGAAATGATCATTCCACATGCCCTGCCGCGCGCATCGGTGTCGGCACGTCTGACCGAAGGGCAATGATGACCCCTGCAACCGTGATCATTGCCAGACCGATAATCCCCAAGGTATCCGGGACCTCGCCCCAAAGGAAAATGGCCCAGATGGTCGCAAAGACCAGCAACAGGTTTTCAAAGACGGCGACCATTGTGGCCTCGGCCAGTTGATAGGCGCGAATGGTGGCGCCGACGCCGATCAGCGACCCAACCCCTTGGATCAGGATCATCAGACCAAAAATTCCGCCCGGCCAGACCCAACCGCGCGTGATGAACCCGTCGCCGCCTGCGGGAACCGGCAAAGGATAAACAGCAAGAAACACCAGCCCCAGCCCGCCCCAAACCAGCATACAGCCAAAGAAGGCCCCCAAGAGCGTCAGTGTGCCCTCGCCTTCGCACCAGCGGCGGGTCGCGATATTTCCCAAGGCATAGACGGCCCCGGCCATGACCGGTACAATCGTCCAGATCGACAGATCGGCAGCATCAGGGCGCAACGCCAATGTCGCCCCGACAAAGCCCAAACCAACTGCGAAAATCCGCCGCGGCCCGATCCGTTCCTTGAACAAAAGAACCGAAAACAGGACCACAAAAATGGGCGCGGTGAATAGGCCAGCCACTACCTGAGCAATCGGCATGAACCCCAAGCAGGCGAAATAGATCACCATCGCAATCGACGTCAGGACCGACCGCGCCAGAACATTTCGCGGCCGTTTTGGCCAAAGCGCGATTCCCCGCATCCAAGCCAAAGGTAGCAGCACCATCAGGGCGACGACCGACCGCAGGAAATGGAATTGCCAAACGCCGCCTTCTTCCGCTGCCAAGCGCACAAAATTGTCGATCAGCCCGAAAAGCATCATCGCGCCCAAAACCAAAAGGGCTGCAGCCAGTGGACGGTTCGTCGTGGAGGAATTCATCGCTCTTGCCCCTGTTCAAGCTTTGGTGTGTTGTAGCGCCGGGCTGCCGAGGAGTGCTAGCCCCGAATGCGACAATTACCTGTGGGAGGAACGGCATGGGATGGATGGCAGATGAAACGGGACTCGAAAAATGCGCCGCCAATTTTGTGCCGCTTTCACCACTGTCCCACTTAAACCGCGCAGCGCTGGTCTATCCCGACCGCGAAGCCGTGGTTTACGGCCCTGTCCGCCATACCTATCGCCAATACCATGACCGCGTGACCCGCCTCGCGTCGGCGCTGGCAAAGGCTGGGGTCCGGCCCGGCGATGTCGTGGCGACCCTGATCCCGAATATTCCGGCTCAGGCCGAAGCGAGCTTTGCCGTACCTGCCTGCGGTGGCGTGTTGAATACGATCAACGTCAGACTGGATGTCGACACGGTCAGCTATATCTTTGATCACGGTGCGGCCAAGGTGGTTCTGACCGACAGCCAATTCCTGCCATTGACCCTTGCAGCCATCGAACAGATGGAAGGCCCCGCCCCCTTGGTGGTCGAGGTGCCCGATCCTGTTGCCGGTGTGCATAAGGGCAGCGACCAGACCCAATACGAAGAGTTTCTGGCCTCGGGCGATCCCGACTTCGACTGGATCCTGCCAAAGGACGAATGGGAAAGCCTTGCGCTGAACTATACCTCGGGCACCACCGGGCGGCCCAAGGGCGTCGTCTATCACCACCGCGGCGCCTATCTGATGACCATGGGCACGCCGATTGCCTGGCGGATGACCCTGTTCCCGCGTTATCTGGCGATCGTACCGCTGTTCCATTGCAATGGCTGGAACCACACTTGGATGCTGCCTGCCCTTGGCGGCACGCTGGTCTGCTGCCGCGACATCACGGCCAAGAATGTCTATGACGCCATCGCAGACGAAGGCGTGACCCATTTTGGGGGCGCACCGATTGTCCTTAACCTGATCGTCAATGCCAAGGACAGCGATCGTCGAACCTTTGATCACACGGTCGAGGTTTTCACCGCAGGGGCACCGCCCGCTGCCGCGACCCTCGCCGCGATTTCGAAACTCGGGTTCAACGTCACACAGGTTTACGGCCTGACCGAAACCTATGGCCATGTCACCGAATGCACTTGGGACAGCGCATGGGACACTCTGCCCGCCGACGAACAGGCCGCGATCAAGGCCCGTCAGGGCGTCGGCATGCCGATGATGGAACATGTCACCGTCGTCGACGAAAACATGGGACAGGTCCCGATGGACGGGCAGACGCAGGGCGAGATCGTCATGCGTGGCAATTCGGTGATGAAAGGATACCTCAAGAACCCCGAAGCGACCGCAAAGGCGTTCAAAGGCGGCTATTTCCATTCCGAGGATTTGGCGATCCAGCACCCCAACGGCTATATGCAAATCGCGGACCGCGCCAAGGACATCATCATTTCGGGCGGTGAAAACATTTCCTCGGTCGAGGTCGAGGGCGCGCTGATGCACCACCCCGCCGTGAGCCTTTGTGCCGTTGTCGCCAAACCGGATGACAAATGGGGCGAGGTGCCATGCGCCTTTGTCGAACTCAAGGACGGCCAAACCGCCGACGAGGCCGAATTGATCGCCCATTGCCGCACGCGTCTGGCGGGTTTCAAGACCCCGAAAAAGGTGGTTTTCATCGAATTGCCGAAAACCTCGACGGGCAAGATCCAGAAATTCGAACTCCGCAAACTTGCCAAAGACATGTAGTGGCAGGCCCGTTTCGGGCCTGACCATTCCGCTACACAAACGCGACCTGTGCGGTTATCATGTCCAAAAAGGCAGAGCGGGCATATGACGGCACTGAGCGAATACGAACGGTTGGAAAGCGAAGGTCTGTGGCGTGCAGACCCGGATGCCCAACGCCGTGACGTTGTCGTGTCCTTTGGCGATGCCACTTTGGTCATTGCCGACAGCGCGGGGCGGCCGCTGACCCATTGGTCGCTGCCCGCAATCCATCGTGTCAATCCGGGAACCCGCCCCGCTATTTTTGCGCCCGATGTCGAAGCAACCGAGACACTCGAAATCGAAGACGATCTGATGATCGGGGCGCTGGAAAAGGTCCGCAAAACCATTGCGCGACACCGACCTCGGCAGGGGCGTTTGCGCCTGTTTGTGACACTTGGCTTTGCATGCATCCTATTGGCGGGGTCAATTTTCTGGCTCCCCGGTGCGTTGCGGGAACAGGCGCTCAAGGTCGTGCCTCCGGTCAAACGGGCGGAGATCGGTGCCTCGCTTTTGGGGCATGTGCAGCGGCTTACGGGCACATCGTGCCGCAATCCTTTGGGATCCCAAGCCCTGGTCAAGCTAAAGGACAGAGTTCTGGGCCCGCAATCCACTGGTCAGATCGTCGTCATGCCAGAAGGCATCGGCGGTGGCGTCGCATTGCCCGGCGGGATTATCCTCGTCGGGCGCGGACTGGTCGAAAACTACGAAGACCCGGCGGTCGTGTCAGGATTTATTCTGGCCGCAGCCACCCAGTCGGACACGCAAGACCCGCTGGGCCGGGTGCTGGACGGCTCTGGTATCATGGCAACCCTACAGCTGCTGACCACGGGTGAGATCCCCTCGCCGACCTTGCGGGCATTTGCGGAAACCCTTGTCACCAAACCATCGGCGCGACCGGATACGGAAATCTTGCTTGGAAAATTCGCAGCGATGAACCTGCCCAGCACGCCCTATGCCTATGCGCTTGATCCCACTGGGGCAAACACGCTTGATCTGATCGAAGCCGACCCACTTTCGGGGCGCATCGTTCCACCTATCCTGACCGACGGGGATTGGGTGGCCCTGCAAGGGATTTGCAACGGATAGGGGCAATTCGGGGTTCCGGACAAGAAAGAACCCCGCGCGCCGTTTGCGGGGCCCTTTCCCGGGAGAACCTTAGCGACGCGTAAATGCGTCTGAAAAACCGGCGGCCCGAACCTGAGCCAAAGCGCCAGTCAAGCCATTGGCACTGTCGAACGGTCCTGCGGCAACGACCTGCAAAGCGCGACCATTGCGGGTCACGGTGCCCAGACCGACCGGCAATCCCAGCGCCTGCAACCGTGCCACTGCTGCGCGGGCGTTCGCGGGATCGCTGAACGTTCCGACCTGAACATAGCGATGCGTTGTTGCCTGCACTTGCGGTTGGGGTGCCGTGCGGGTCGAAACCTGCACCTGCTTGGCAGCGGTGCGCACCTGAACCTGCGGCAAGCCCCGCTGCGGATTAACGCGCCCATCGTCCCAAACCTGCTTATATCCGGTCGGAGGTGCCGAAGGGGCAGGCGTGCCCGCAGGCGGATTGGATGCCGGAATCTGCTGGCGACCGAACAGTCCGCCGCCCGTTTTCTCGCCGCCCGTAACACCCGCACTTGTTCCGCGTGCATTCGCAGACGGCGATTGGGGCTGCGGACCACACCGCACATCGCCCGTCATATAGCGGGCCGCGATCGGGTCCAGATCAGCACAGACCGAGGGCGCGACAGACGCGGGTGCCGCCACGACAGTCGGAGAAACCGCCGCTGGCTGCCCACCCGGGGTGGTCAAGGTCCAGTCCGTCGGAGTTTGGATCACGATGGACCCAGCCGCAACAGGTGTCGCGACCGGGGATGCAATACGGGCGGGCGCAATTGGCGCTGATGGCACCGCAGGTCGGGAACCGCCTGTCGACACAGGTTGCGTTTGCGGGCCGCAGCGGACAGCCATACCGGTTCGCGCGTTGATATAGCGACGACCTGTCGTTTCGATGTCCGCGCAAATCTCGCCCAGTGTAACCCTTTGGGTTGGCGCAGCTGCAGCGGCAGTCACAATCGGCGCGGCCATCGGCGCAGGTCCGCAATCGATCGGCATTCCGGTCCGGCTGCTGACATAACCCGGCTGGACTCCATATTTGCCGTCACAGACCTCTGCGCGGGTGACAGTGGCCCTTGCCGGTTCGACGGTTACGCGCGGTGATGGCGATGCAACAGGCGCGGGCGCAGGTGCGGCGGTTGTAGCGCTGACCCTTGGCGGCGTTGAAATAGAGGCGACTGTCGTGATCGGCGGTTCTGTCGTCGTTGGCGCCGGCGCAGGTGTCGGCGCCGATGGAATATTGATGATCGGTACCGAAGCAACCGCTGCAGGCGCCGCGGCCGATCCTGCAACCGTCGTTGGGCGGAACCCACACAAGGGTGTTCTATCGCGCGACAGGCGGGGCACCCAGCTTGTCATGCCGCCAATACCTGCACGCACGAACACGCAACCATTGCTGTCAACGTATTGCGCGCCGGTATAGCTTGCCGGAGGATATTCGGCGGGCATCAGCATTTGCGCGGGCGCCGCAGTGGCGCTCACTATCAAACCGACGACTGCTGCGGCAACAAAACGAGACGACATCGAATTCCCCACAAGATATTGTGGAACAATGCCTGACAATCGCAATTCTGTAAAGGTGATCTCGCCTTATTTAGTGCCAAACATGCGGTCACCCGCATCCCCTAGGCCGGGCACAATATATCCATGGTCATTCAGATGGCTGTCCACAGATGCTGTGACAATCGGCACGTCGGGATGGGCCTCTTTCATCCGGGCAACGCCTTCGGGTGCCGCCAAAAGGCAAAGGAAGCGAATGTTTTTGGCGCCGGCTTTTTTGATCAGGTCAATCGCAGCAGCGGACGAATTTCCGGTGGCCAACATCGGGTCAACGACGATTGTCACGCGGTCCTCTAGCTGTGTCGGAACCTTAAAATAATATTGGACCGGTTGCAGCGTGTCGGGATCACGGTAAAGCCCGACAAAGCCTACCCGCGCAGCGGGGATCAATTCCAGAATACCATCCAGCAACCCGTTGCCTGCCCGCAAGATCGACACCAGTGCCAGCTTTTTACCCTCGATCACCGGGGCATCCATTTCGCACAAAGGCGTATCAATCCGGCGGGTGGTCATGGGGAGGCCGCGCGTGACCTCATAGGCCAACAGCAGACTGATTTCGCGGAGCAACTGACGAAAACTGGCTGTGGACGTGTCCTTTTCCCGCATCAAGGACAGCTTGTGCTGAACGAGCGGGTGATCGACGACCGTCAAATGAGGGATGTTGGCTGCGATCATGTCGGGGTCTCCAGTTTCTTGGCGATCTTGGCTTTGGTTTGCGCGTCACAAAAGGCCGCATCCAGCGCAGTCTTGTTCAGCGCGTCAAAATCTTCGGGGCCCCAACCAAAAGTGCGGGCGAGATTTTCATATTCGTCGGTCATCGTCGTGCCGAAAAAGGGCGGGTCGTCGGTGGATACTGTCACCCGCACCCCGCGATCCCGCAAGAGTTTAATCGGGTGGGCCTTCCAGCTGGGCACAGCGTTCAGGAAAACGTTTGACCCCGGACAAACCTCTAGGGTGACGCCGCTTTCCGCAATCTGGTCGACCAGCGCCAGATCCTTGGACGCATTGATGCCATGACCGATCCTTTCGGGGCGCAGATCGCGCAGCGTGTCGGCGACCATATCCGGTCCGCCCCATTCGCCCGCGTGGCAGGTCAGGCGCAACCCCGCCTCACGAGCCATGTCGAACGAATAGCTGAAATCACCGGGGCGGCCCACCATCTCGGCGCCGGCCATGCCGAACCCGGTGATGAACCCACCCTTGGTTTCCGCCGCACAGAGTGCCGCTGTCTTGGCCTGTTCGGGTTCGAAATGCCGGATGCATGTGATGATACCGCGCAGCGTGATGCCCATGGTGCGCTCGGCCTCGGCAGCGCCATCCTCGATCGCCGCCAGATAGTCGCGCCACGCCACCAGATCCCCGCCGCCGCAAAAATCCGGTGACAGAAAAGTTTCGGAATAGACGACACCGTTCTTGGCGCTTTCTTCAAGCACGGCGAGGGTCAGGCGCCGAAAGTCTTCCGGCGTTTGCAAGGTCGTGCAGGCGGCCTGATAGACTTTCAGGAAATGATCAAAGTCGCGATAGACATAATTGCCGCGCTCATCGAATATCCCACTGATATCTATGTTCTTTTCCTTGGCCAACCCCGCGATAAACGCAGGCGGCGCCCCGCCTTCGAAGTGAAGGTGCAATTCGATTTTCGGCGTTTCACGAAATGTCATAGAAAGCTTTTTCCCGTTCCTTGTGCGGCAATCCCCAGATGGGCGGCGACCGATGCGCCGATGTCGACAAAATTGACCACCCCGACCTGCCCTGCCCCGCGACCGTGGCACAAAACCGGCACCTGTTCGCGGGTGTGGTCTGTTCCGGTCCAGGTCGGATCATTGCCGTGA
>Ga0102812_10000138_pt1 | contig 51393 bp, 38 predicted proteins | sample ColrivemetaGS713_FD_79334 | JGI IMG/M metagenome (GOLD analysis project Ga0102812, IMG submission 79334) | Estuarine microbial communities from the Columbia River estuary - Flood tide ETM metaG S.713 | ecosystem: Environmental > Aquatic > Marine > Intertidal zone > Estuary | place: USA...
AAGCCCCGAACCGGGGCTTTTATTTTTTCTACTTAAAATTCAAAAGATTATTTTCTTTCAGGAATTCCGATGACTGGCAGAGAGCTGGATTTGATTAGCTGATTGAGTTGGTTAACATCTTTGTCAAGAATGTCGCTACACTTCGTTAAATAATCATCAGCCAATACTGTTAATTCAACAAAAGCTTGCTTAACTTGATCGTTCGGAGCTGTATTACCACTAGAGGCGTAGTTAAATAAGCCTGATATCCTATCGTTGATCTTCATTGGATAATTAAGTATATCTTGATTGCTCTTTAATTTTACCTGGTACAATTCAGCTTCGATGGCAGCTGTTTTTTTAAGTATAGAATCGCACAATGATGAGATTTCTTTTGGTACCTCCTTGCCTGCAATTGATTGGAACTGTTCAATTTGTCCTCTTAAGGTTCGAATATCTTTGATGCATTGTTGTACAGCTGAAAATTTCTCTTTAACATTCAAAAGAAAATCATATTGTTCCACATATTCTTCCTGGGTACAATTATAGACAGGATTGGCCTTCAATACAAAAGGCTTTGAAAGTATCCGATCATTTTTCTTCAGCTCAACAGTATAATTACCGGGAGGAATTCTGGGACCAGAAATACTTCCGTTCCAAAGTATCATTCCTTCTACCGGTTCTATTTCAGGGAGATATGTATTCCAGACAAACTCGTTCATTCCATTCTTTATGTCGAGTGAGTTATTCTTATTTGCTGCTTTTGAGTTGAATTCAGCAATAGTTTTACCATTACTATCCCTTATTATCAAAAATACAGTTGACGTATCATTCTCTGAATCGATCCAGAAAGGTATGATCACTCCATTTGGAGGATTCGAGCCGGCGTTTTGAGCTTTTTTATTTTGCCAACCTTCTACTCTCCAAGCGTCAGCAATGTCGAAGAGATGAAGGTCTTTGTTTCTGTATGCCGGATCGAAGCGCTGAATTGCAGTTAGATCGTCCAAAACCCAGAACGATCGGCCTTGAGTAGCAATGATCAGTGCGTTGTCTTTAATGCACATATCAGTGATGGGGGTAAGTGGGAGATTCAGCTGTAATTTTTTCCAGCTATTTCCATTGTCATAACTGGCATACAATCCATATTCAGTTCCGCAGTAGAGCAAACCTTGTTTTTTATGGTCAGCTCTGAGTACACGGATAAAATGGTTTTCGTCAATACCTTTGACTTTTAATTTCCATGTTTTTCCATAATCTTCTGTTACGAACAAATAGGGTTTAAAATCATCAAGTTTATACTTTGATCCAACAAGATAAGCTGTACCTTTTTTAAATGGATCCGTTTCGATCGAGTTCCACATCATCCACTTTCCAGCAGCAGGAGGGGTAACATTGGTCCAGTTTTTACCTCCATCTTTGGTTACATGGATCAAACCATCATCGCTACCCGTCCAGATGACACCTTGCTCAATTGTACATTCTGCAGCAGCGAAAATCGTACAATAATATTCTACTGTTGTATTGTCTTTTGTGATCGGCCCCCCGCTAGGCCCTTGTTTTGTTTTGTCATTCGTGGTTAAGTCAGGACTGATAGCAGTCCAAGAAGCGCCTTCGTTTTCACTAACAAAAAGAACATTTCCTGCTGCATATAATTTCTTTGGGTCATGGGGTGAAAAAAAGAGGGGGAAATTCCACTGAAACCTATATTTCTGCATGTCTGCACCATTGCCAATGGGAATATCCGGCCAAACGCTGATCTGTCTGTTTTCTCCGGTCCGATGGTCATATCTGGAGAGGAAACCAGCATAATTGCCACCATACACGATATCTGGATTTAAGGGGTCTGCCACGACATATCCGCTTTCAAAACCGGCTGTTGAGGACCAATCTCTGGTACTTATCTCACCATGCTCTGATCTTGAAAGCATTCGGATCGTACTATTATCTTGCTGCGCTCCAAGAATTCGATATGGCACGTGATTGTCAGTACTCACTCTATAGATCTGCGCCGTTGGCTGATTGTGATAGGTGCTCCAGTTCGATCCACCGTCAAAGCTGATCTGTGCTCCACCATCATCAGCAATGATTATTCTGGAAGGATCCACAGGATCTATCCATAGATCATGATGGTCGCCGTGAGGGGTATTGATTTCCCGAAATGTTTTACCACCATCCGTACTTTTGTGAAACTGGACATTCAAAACATAAACAATGTGTTCATTTTGAGGATCGACAAATACTTTCGAGTAATACCATGCCCGCTGTCTAATTTTGTTTTCGCTATTTTGTTTGGTCCAGGTTTTACCGGCATCCTCGCTCATGAACAGACCACCATCTTCATTTTCTACTATAGCGTAGACACGATCAGGATTGGATTTTGATACAGATACTCCTATTATCCCTGTTATTGAGCTATTTGGAAATCCTTCATTTTTATTTAGTTTCTTCCATGTTTCACCTCCGTCAGTACTTTTCCATAAAGCACTTCCGCCTCCACCACTTTCCAAGCTATGCGGAGTTCTGATTACGGTCCATGTACTTGCATAAAGCACCTGAGGGTTTCCAGGTTCCATGATCAGATCAGCAGCACCACTTTGCTCATCACTGAAAAGCACTCTTTTCCATGTTTTTCCTCCGTCTTTCGTTTTGTAAACACCTCTTTCTTGATTTGGTCCGAATAAATGGCCCAAAACAGCCACCCACACGATATCGGGATCTTTAGGGTGAACGACAATACGAACAATGTGTCGGGAATCCTTAAGACCGATATGTCTCCATGAACGACCGGAATCATCCGAGCGCCATATTCCAAATCCTTCGCTGACATTTCCTCTGATCGTATTTTCACCCTCACCCACGTAAATGATTGTTGGGTCTGTTGGGGCTACTGCAATTGCTCCTATTGATCCACCAAAGTATCCATCAGAGATGTTTTTCCAGTTACTTCCCCCGTCTTTGGTTCGCCAGACCCCCCCTCCGGTTGAACCCATATAAAACAAGTTTTTGTCTATCAGGTCTCCACAAACAGCCGCGGATCTGCCGCCTCTGAATGGCCCAAGCTGCCTGAAGCTTGAGTGGTCAGGTAACAATGAATCTGTCGGAAAGGGAGAAGGGTTTTGTGTAAAACAGCCAATACTAACTAGGATAAAGAAACAAAACGATACAAATTTCATAAGGACTTTAGTGTATAATTGAAAGTACCTAAAAATACAATAAATGTGATCTTCCATCGCTTTTATTTGAAGCTCCAATCATTCCTAACCAATAAAAAACCCCATGACACAGGGTATCATAGGGTTTCTTCAATGTGGTCCCAGCTGGGCTCGAACCAGCGACCACCTGATTATGAGTCAGGTGCTCTAACCAACTGAGCTATAGGACCATGTTGTACAGAGACAACAGTTATTTCAATTTTTCCTGTCCTATGGCGAAGTTGCCTGTCCCGACAGAACGCTGTGAGCGTCGGGAAGCTATAGGACCAAGAATCGATTTCTCAATTCAAGAGTGCAAATATAATATTTTCGTCAAATCCAGTGTTTGATTCCGCCAAAATCGTTTCAGGATCTTAACCTGTTTGGGGCTAATATGCCCTTCAGTGGTCTCATGCGGATGAAGAGCATCGATAAGACGCCAAAAAGAACAGCGGCAAAGAATAAGTGACTCACTTGAACCAGACCCGGCATATCTGCATAGGCAAGAAGAACCCCTCCGATCAGCTCAAGAGATAGTAATGCGAAAGCCAGATAGATTGCGTTCAAACGATCTGTTTTATAATTCAACCAGGTCATCAAAGCGATCAGGATCAGGACCAGCCAGCTGAAAGATCTGTGGATGAAAAAGGACCAGCCAAAATGAGAAGACCAGCCTTCACGACCTATATTTTGTTTTTTCAATTCATCAATAAATTCCCTTACCTGAGTTCCCAAAAACATCTGATAGGTAGTAATGATCAAAATAACAATGACCAACCATTTTATTCCTTGAGGCAAATGAAGTGTCTTTTGAAATGCCGGACTTATTCTTCGAATTACCATGAGCTGTAAAAAGACAATTGCAAGTGCTAGGAACATATGTACGGTGATCGTCCAGGGCACCAGATTGGTAGCCACTACGATCGAACCAAACCAGGCATTCAGCACCAATAAAAATAATGCAGCAGTCGACATCACTACTAATCGACGATCTTTTCTATATTTCAACAACAACCATAGAAAGGCAAGAAGCATCGCATTTCCTGCTAAAAACCCCATCAAGCGGTTAATGTATTCAGTCCAGGTGCTACCCGCATTGAACGGCAATTCTTCGTAGGTCTGAGGATCTTTTTGAATGCGCTCTGCAGTTTCTGACATGCCGATCACTGAAAGAAAACGAGCGAATTTCTCGACCTTTGCCACACGTTTATCTCCGTAGATCTCTCTGTAATTTTCGGGCAATTGAGATTCAGAAGTTGGAGGAACCCATTGTCCAAAACACTTCGGCCAATCTGGGCAACCCATCCCACTTCCAGTAGTGCGAACCACGCTTCCTGCGATGATCACCAGATAAACCAGGATCAATGCGAGCCAATTGAGTCTTATAAAGGTTTTAGAAAATTCCATAGCGCAAATTTACTACAAACTGTTGCCTTTGATGTGTCTTGAACAATTGAATTCTCATGTATGTTTACATTTGGATATGAAAATTATGATCATAGGAGGAGGTTGGCTTGGAATGTCTTTGGCGAAAAGGCTAAAGAAAGATGGTTATGAAGTTGCAATCACTGGTAGAAATAGAGTCATCGCAACAGAGGATTTAAATTTTTTTCAATTCGAAATTGCCGATCGTGAAAGCTGGTCTGGTATTGATCAATTCGACCCTGAAGTAGTGGTCATATGTATTCCTCCTTTAAAGTCGGATGATCAACTATTTTTTTTGGAAGAGTTTTCTGCTTCAAGATTGAAGGGGAGAAGGGTCATTTACACATCATCTACCGGAGTCTATTATTCCGAAGGAATCTTTGATGAAGAGTCGTTAGTGGAGGAGAGCGGATGGATACGCAAAAGTGAGAAGTCGCTTCTTTCAGACAGCGTATCTTTTGATCTGGTGATATTGAGACTTGGAGGACTAATTGATCAAGATAGACACCCGATATACCATTTACAGGGGAGAAAGGATCTTTCTGACCCCAATGGAGTGGTTAACCTTGTTCATAGAATTGATGTGATCCATGCAATTAAATGTCTGATCGATTCAAATATCCATAATGGACTATACAATTTAGTAAGCCCAGATCACCCGAAGAGAGAAGAGTACTACACAAAAATGGCAGGATTCTTGAAACTTGAATTGCCGGAATTTAAAAAAGAGAAAGGGAATTATAAAGAGGTAAAAGGTGACAAGATCACTCAGCTCCAAGGATTTAAATATCAGGGAGATATTTGGCTTTCATTGCGTTAATTTTACTTGCTTGAACAACATTCTGAATAAATTTACGTCTACCTTTGAGCTATGAGAAAACTTCTCCTTATTGTGATTGTCCTGAATTCATTTTTGAGTTCTGCTTCGCATATTGTAGGAGGAGATATCTATTATGATTATCTGGGGAACAATCAATATCGATTCTACATTACATTGTACAGGGATTGCTTTTCAACCGGAGCACAATATGATGATCCTTTACCCTTGGGAGTTTTTTACACCAACTCTATGACCAGCTATCAGCAGGTTTCGGTGCCTTTTCCGGGGAGTAATATTCTTCCAATAGAATTCAATAACCCTTGTGCAACGGCGCCTACAAATGTTTGTGTCGAAAAAGCAGTTTACACAATAGTATTAAACCTTCCTCCGACTCCGGGAGGATACACGATTGCTTATCAGCGGTGTTGCAGGGGGCCCAATGTAACCAATCTCATACAGCCTGAGAATACAGGTATTACCTTGGTCGCTACGATTCCGGGAAGCGAAACTTCAAACTGGCAAAACAGTAGCCCGAGATTTACGAATTATCCTCCTATAGTCATCTGTAACACAGAAGAACTCATTTTTGACCATGTTGCAACTGATCCTGACGGGGATCAACTGGTATACTCTTTAGTTACCCCATATGCAGGTGCTAATGATCTTAATCCTGCACCAAATCCTATCCCACCGCCACCATATTTTCCCGTTGGTTGGGCCGGAGGATATAGTGCAACCAATCCAATGGGAGGAGGTTCATCTGTTACAATTAACTCTTCAACAGGTTTGTTGAATGTACAACCAAATATGCTTGGTCTTTTTGTCGTTGGGGTAATGGTTGAAGAGTACCGGAATGGAGTCTTAATAAGCAGGGTGATCAGAGATTTCTTGTTCAAAGTTTTTGATTGTAACATTACAATGCAAGCGATCTTACCTGATCAGGAAGAACTTCCAACGTTTATCTCTTATTGTCAGGGGTTGACCGTTCAATTCGAAAACAATTCATACGGTGGGACGAGTTATCAATGGGATTTTGGAGTTGCAGGGATGACATCTGATGTCAGCACTCAATTTGAACCAACATATACGTATCCAACTCCTGGAGATTATACGGCAACCTTGATCGTAAATCCAGGTATGCCTTGCACTGATACAGCGTACATGGATATTACCGTAAATAATGTGTTTAATGTTTCCTATACCGTTGCAGATTCAATTTGTTTCACTGGAAATAGTCTTGATTTTTTAGGTCAAACGGATGGCCCAGCCGGATCAGCATTTGTTTGGGATTTTGGTCCAAATTCCACTATCCAAAGCGCTACAAGTTTATCGGTGAATGATGTTTCATTTAATGCAAGTGGATTTATCCCAGTTACATTATACGGTAGCAACGCAGATTGTGAGGCGGAGTTCACGGATTCCATTTTCCTTTTCCCTGAGCCTATCGCCAGCATTGAATTACCAACCGGTTTTGAATGTGAGGGCTTAACCATACCATTTGGAAATAATTCGATTAATACTGTTAATTATCAATGGGATTTTGGAGTTGCTGGAACAACAACAGATGAGAGTGACGAATTTGAACCTACATTCACTTTCCCTCAGGGAGGTGTGTATTCGATTCAGCTAATAGCTGGTTCAACAGCTACTTGTTTTGATACTACCGAAGTTGATATTGAGGTGAATGAGTTACTTACCGTTTCTTTTACCCACAACGATTCATTGTGCATTACTGGAAACAGCTTCAATTTTGATGCAACGGTGACAGGCCCTTCGGATGTTGTGTACCAATGGAACTTTGGACAGGTTGCAAACCCTTCAACTTCGAATGACCTGGATGTCAACAATGTAGTCTACAATAATTTTGGTTCGTATCCGGTGACCTTAACAGCATCTTTTGACAATTGCAGTGAATCTTATTCTTCAACGGTGTTTATTTTCCGAGAACCCGAGATCGATTTCAGAGTTGAGCCAGGACCTCGTTGCGCACCTGCATTAGTACAGTTCACTGATCTTAGCCTTTCAGATTCACCATTGACCTATACATGGAATTTCGGGGATGGTGGGACATCAACCCTTCAAAACCCTTCACATGTCTATAGTGATCCAGGAAATTACAATGTTTCTTTGGGAATAATTTCGAGCGAAGGCTGTATCGACACGCTTTACTTAATGTATCAGGATCTTGTCACGATCCATCCTTCGCCTGTTTCCTCTTTCATTGTCGATCCAGTAAGTACAGATATATGTCATGCAGAGATCACTTTTACGGATCAATCGATAGATGCTGCTTCTATCTTCTACTGGTATGATGACAGTACGCATTTTATTGATGGAGCGGAAGCCATTCATGTCTACAACTATGTAACGAGTGGATGGCATAATCCGATCCAGATCGTGACGAATCAATTTGGGTGTAAGGATACATCCATGGCTGAATTGTACATTGAACCATTTATCATATACATACCGAATACCTTTACGCCTGATGGGGATGAATTCAATAATGATTTCCTGGCAAAGTATGCACTAGAGGTCTTGGAATGGAATTTTAAAATTTATAATCGTTGGGGAGAGCTGATCTTTGAGTCTAATGACCCAGAGGCAGCGTGGGACGGCTCCTACATTTCTCAATTTGGAAGAGTACCGGATGGTACCTACCTGTATATCCTGGATTACATTTCTTGTGAATTTCCGGATGTTACTCAGACCATCACTGGTCATGTCAATGTATTGAAGTAATAATTCTTTTAAAATTGTCAAAATAGTTGTAGTTTTCCTCCTTTAAACTGCTACGTCTTATGAAAAGAGTCTCTTCGTTAGCAACCATTTTGGTTTGCACATTAGGATTCGCAACTTTTTCAAGTGCTCAAACCACGGCAAAAGAAGCCATGGAGGAAAAGAAGCCGATCCTTAAAAAAGAAAATTCGGAAAAGCCTAGTGCCGCTCAAAAGCTTCCTGAAGGTTATCCTTCGCAAAGTGAGCTTTCTCCGGAAGATTTTGAAAGTCAAAAACAAGTTTGGATTCAGAATAATCCGGATGAATATCAAAACATGATTCCCCAAAAAGAATCCAAACCAGATGTTAGTTCGCTCCCTGGGTTCCCTGTATTTGTTGATACTGGAAATCCGTCTCTGGATCATGAAGAATACCAGCGCAAGAAGAAGGCGTGGTATGACAACAATCAGGAATTAATTAAAGAGTTCAATAATTCGCTTAATACCAATACCAATGAAAAATAGAAACTACTTCGGGATCTGGAATCTTGTGATTGCAATTCTTTTTGCTTCTGGTATATCATATGGTCAAGGTCAGTGCTTTACGGGTGGATGCACATTTGGAGGCACAAACTATCCATCAGGAACATTTTCAAACCCAGGTCCTGCATTTGTAACCGTATCAACCATAATTTACGCAGGTGAATACCAATTATACAATGTTACAACGGGTGTTCAATATGAATGGTCCTATTGTACGGGTGATGGAGCTGCAAGTGCTGCTGGTGAAGATTTACAGCTCACGCTGTTTAACAATACAACTGGAGCTGAAATTTGTTATTCAGATGATTATTGTGGTTTGGCACCGAAAATTCAATGGACTGCAACTTTCTCAGGGGTTGTTAGGGTATTAACAAATCAATTCTCTTGTCTTACTAATAGTACAAGTCATACCTTAGTTTGGAGAGCGGTTGGTTCGACCAATGACGATTGTGCAAATGCAATTACAATTTCTCCCGGAACATACACGGGGAATACTCTTTCTGCTGCAGCTGATATTGCTCCCACTTGTGGAACAACAGACGGCACGTCAGGTGGTCTTTGGTACAAAGTTACAGGATCAAACTCATGTTCTTCTTTTACTGCGTCAACATGTGGTGGCATTACAGATTTTGATACAAAAATAAGAGTGTACACAGGGTCATGTGCTGGATTAACATGTGTTGATGGTAATGATGATTTTTGCGGAACTCAATCTCAGGTGACTTGGAGCTATACCCCGGGAACTACATACTATATTCTGGTCCATGGTTTTTCCTCAAGTGCAGGTAATTTCACGTTAACCTTGACAGAGAACACCAATACTTCAGATGTTACTCCTCCAACATTTAATTGTCTTTCTAATGTCACGACCAATGCTGATCCAGGGTCGTGTTCGGCAATAGTGAATTATACATTACCGACTTGCGGTACTGGAGCTCAAACGCTATATAGTCAAAATGGAAATAATCTTGAGGATGGTAGGATCTCAAATAATCTATGGCCATTGGTTGATGCAGATGATTTCACAATTGGCTCGGGTTGTTGGAATATTAATGCCGTGACGGCATCATTTTTAACAATCTCAACAAACGGAAGTGGAGCATCATCTTTTACAATTAATTTTTATTCGAATGCTGGAGGTGTGCCAGGAACGATTTTGAACTCTCAAACTGTTTTTCCGGGTTCATGGACAACCTCATATATTGGCACCAATTACGGTTTTTATTTCAACAATTTCACATTTACACTTCCGAGTGCAGTGAATTTATGCGCAGGATCATATTTCATTTCTATTCAAGCCAACATTACAGGATCTAGCTCAGATTTCTATTGGGAATTTAGTACAAATTCAACTTATGGCAGCAATGGATTGAATGCAAGCTCAAGCGCAGGGCCTTGGACAACAAATGGTGATAATTATGTTTTCTCACTGATAACAAACGGTCTAACAGGAAGTCTAACGGATAATTGCGGTGGGTGTCCAACGCTGGTGCAAACGGCAGGTTTATCCTCAGGATCTGGTTTTCCTATTGGTGTAACTACAAATACTCACGTTGCATCAGATGCAAATGGAAATACAACAACTTGTTCTTTCACGGTTACAGTTATCGATAATGTAAGTCCGGTGCTTGATCAACCTACATTAGCAACGATTAACTCTCAATGCACGGTAACCAGCTTAACTCCACCGACCGCGACTGACCAGTGTTCGGGAAGTATAACTGGCACAACCACCGCTACTTTGCCTATTACTTCAAGCACAACAATCAATTGGAGTTTTGTGGATGCTAGTGGTAATCAGGTTTCACAAACACAAAACGTTGTAGTACAAGATGCAACTGCTCCGGCACCAGACATTTCTTCATTACCAGAAGTAATTGAGCAGTGTGAGGTTACTTTCATTGATTACCCAACTTCTACAGATAATTGTAATGGTGCGATTAATGGTTCTCCGAACGTGACTTTCCCTCTGAATCAATCAACAATAATTACATGGACATTCACAGATAATTCAGGGAACTCATCATCTCAACAACAGGTTGTCACGATCAATGATAATATTGCCCCGGTGCCAGACATTTCTTCATTACCAGAAGTAATCGAGCAGTGTGAGGTTACTTTCCTTGATCATCCAACATCTACAGATAATTGTAATGGTACGATTAACGGATCTCCGGATGTGACTTTCCCTTTGTATCAATCAACAATAATTACATGGACATTCACAGATAATTCAGGAAATTCATCATCCCAACAACAAGTTGTCACGATCAATGATAATATTGCCCCTGTGCCTGATCTTACTGTTTTGGATGATGTAACAGGTTCCTGTTCAGTTGACAATTTAACAGCGCCTAACGCTACAGATAATTGTAGTGCAGTCAGTGTTACGAATGATGCAATTCTTCCTTTTGGAATAGGAAGTCATGTTGTCACATGGACATATACTGACGATAGCGGTAACCAGTCAAGTCAGCAGCAAAATGTCAATGTATTGGATAGTGACGTTCCTGTTCCGGATCAAGCTGATCTTTCGGATATTTCTGTATTGTGTAAGCTGGACAACCTAGATATTCCCACTGCATCTGACGGATGTGAAGGCAGTATTTCAGGGATATCGAATGTTTCGTTGCCAATAATGTCATCTACCACGATTACCTGGACGTACACGGATGGTTCTGGAAATTCAGTGACACAAGATCAGAACATCATTATAGAGATGCCTAACGCGACCGTAACTCAGAATCTTGCCACTCTTACTTGTCAGAATACCAACAGTGGAGTGACATATCAATGGATTGACTGTTCAACAAATACGCCAGTTTCTAGTGCAAATAGTCAATCATTTACTCCTTCAGTTACAGGAAATTATGCTGTGGTGGTTTCAGAAAGTGGTTGTCAAGATACTAGTGAGTGTTTCTTGGTTGATTACACAAGTTTGAGCACATTAGATTCAGAGGTTTTCAAAATATATCCAAATCCTAATGATGGAAACTTTACTTTAAACTCGGATCGCGACGCAGAAATAGCTGTCTTGGATATGAGTGGAAGAGAAATCGAGATTCGAAAGATCAAAAGTGGATCCAATCAAATTAGCATTGATGCTCTGGCAGATGGGATCTATGAAATAAAAATCACAAGTAAAGATTTGATTTACTTTATCCCAATTGTAGTTAAACACTAAAAAAACAAAAGAGGGCTTAAACCCTCTTTCGTTTTTTATACAAGTCATAAATGATCCCATCTGATAACCCGATCTTCGGAACAATGATCTCATTAGCATCAAGCTCTTTCATGATGTAGGTAAAGATCTGAAGTGCAGGTACAATGACATCGGCTCTGTCTTCTTTCAATTGGTATTTCTCTGAACGCTGATCAGGTGTAAGGGGTTTTAATTCTTCCAGCAGCCCACCTAAGCGATCAATTGAAATGGGTTCACTCTGAGATCCACCAAGAACTTTGTGCGCTGAGTTGATATTTCCCCCGGTTCCAAAGATCTGGTGGGGTGAATTCAGATCAACATGCGAACTGATCCAGTCGTGGATCTCATTCCAGATATTCTTATCCACTTTTCCTTTCAGCATTCTCAACGTTCCAATGCTAAATGATTTAGAAGCAACCTTTTCACCTTTTTCGAAAACGCTCACTTCGGTGCTTCCACCCCCTACGTCGATGACAAGAAATGGGTTGGATTTATCAAATTCAAGGAGGAAAAATGTTCCGAAGATCAAGGAAGCTTCCTCGTCACCTGAAATGACTTCAATATTTACACCAGTTTCCGATTGGATCTTGGAGATCACTTTTTTTGCATTCTCTGCCTCCCTCATGGCGGAGGTGGCACAAGCGCGTAACTTTTTCACCTCAAAGATCTCAGAGATCAGTTGGAAGGCCTTGATCGTTTTGACGAAATGTTCGGTTTTCTTTTTGGAGATCTTTCCATTCTCAAAAACTTCTTCTCCAAGTCGCAAAGGAACTCGGGTATAGGAGATCTTTTTTACGTAGGAATGACTGCCCTCTTTAGTGACTTCACCTATTAGTAATCGTGCGGCATTGGTTCCTATGTCAATGGCCCCAAATCTCACTATTTTTTACGGAAGAAGATTTTGATCGGAACACCAGTAAAATTAAACTGTTCACGCAAACGATTTTCAAGGAAGCGCTTGTAGGAATCCGGAATGTACTGAGGTAGATTACAGAAAAATGCAAATGAAGGTGCATGTGTCGGTAATTGCTGGACAAATTTTATTCGGATGTATTTTCCTTTCATTGCCGGTGGAGGTGTTGCCTGAATGATCTCAAGCATTACATCGTTCAGCTTAGAAGTAGGGATCTTTTTCGTTCTGTTCTCAAAAACCTCCATTGCCGCTTCCAGCGTTTTGTGGATCCTTTGTTTGCTGATGGTAGACGTGAAAATGATCGGAACATCATTGAAAGGTGCAAGCTGCTCACGGATAGACTCTTCCATCTTGACCATTGTATTATGATCTTTCTCGATGAGGTCCCATTTATTGACAAGTACTACAACTCCTTTGGAATTTTCCTTGATGATGTAGTAGATGTGTAAGTCCTGCTTCTGTAAACCCTCTTCAGCATCGATCATGAAAATACACACATCGGAATTCTCAATGGCTCTCACTGATCTCAGAACAGAATAGTATTCTATATCTTCAGTTACTTTGGCTTTCTTACGGATTCCTGCAGTATCGATCAATAAAAAGTCAAAACCAAAGGACTTATACCTAGTATGGACCGCATCCCTCGTTGTTCCGGATATGTCTGTCACGATATTTCGTTCTTCACCCGTCAAGGAGTTCACCAGTGAAGATTTTCCTACGTTCGGTTTACCAACAAGAGCTATTCGGGGAAGCCCTTCTTCTTCAAGAATGGTTTCGTCTTCTTTGGAAAAGTGTTTTACGATCTCATCCAGTAATTCACCTGTTCCGCTTCCATTGGTTGCAGATAGATCATAAACGTCTCCGATTCCAAGAGAATAGAACTCAGAAGAAAGCCCAACACGATTTGTATTGTCTACCTTATTCGCAGCAACGATTACTGGCTTCTTTGACTTTCTCAACAAAGCAGCGACCACTTCATCAAGGTCCAGAATTCCTGAAGTAACATCAACCATGAATACGATCACTGTAGCTTCCTGGATCGCAATTTCAACTTGTTTTCTGATCTCCCCTTCAAAAATATCATCGGAACCTTTGATGTAACCTCCTGTATCGATCACTGAAAACTGAACGCCATTCCATTCACCTTTTCCATAGATCCTGTCTCTCGTAACACCACTAACTTCCTTGACGATCGCATCTTTTGATTCCGTCAGTCGATTGAACAACGTAGATTTTCCTACGTTAGGTCTTCCCACTATTGCAACAATATTCCCCATATTCCGACAGGTTAATACCCGTATTTTTTAAGTTTTGCTTCAGTTGATCTCCAGTCCTTATCTACCTTAACATAGGTTTCCAGAAAGACTTTATGGGCGATAAACCTTTCAATTTCCATTCTGGATTCACGACCGATTCTTTTGATCATGTCTCCTCCCTTACCAATTATAATTCCTCGCTGCGAATCACGTTCAACGATGATCAGTGCACGGATCCGAGTAATTGTTTCTTCTTCCTTGTATTCTTCGATCTCTACCTGACAACTGTAAGGGATTTCCTTATCGCAATGCATGAAGATCTTTTCCCGAATGATCTCAGAAACAAAGAAGCGCATCGGACGATCCGAAATTTCTTCTTTGTCAAAGTATGCAGGGTTTTCCGGGATCAATTCAAGGATCTTTTCCCAGATCTGTTCAAGGTTAAAACCGTGAAGTGCTGAAACAGGATAGATGATTGCATTGGGCAGTTTTTCTTGCCAATACTGAATTCTTTCCATGACCTTAGGTTGATCGCTTAGGTCGATCTTATTGATCAGACAGATCACCGGAACACGAAGTTTCTGGATCTTTTCCAGTGTCTCCTTATGATTCATGTCATTCTCACGGGTATCCGTAATAAACAGCAATACGTCGGCATCTTTCAATGAGGTATTGACATAATCCATCATTGCTTCATGCAACTTGTATGCAGTGTTGACGACACCAGGTGTATCCGAAAATACGACTTGATAATCTTCATCATTTACAATACCCAGGATCCTATGTCTTGTTGTTTGTGCTTTGGAAGTCACAATAGATAACTTTTCACCGATGAGTTGATTCATCAGTGTCGATTTACCCACGTTGGGACTCCCAACAATGTTAACAAAACCGGATTTGTGTGCCATTTCCTGAAATTAGTGTGCAAAGGAACGAAATTTTCAGGGGGTAGGCAAGGTCTTTCTATTAACGGACAACTAAAATCTGCTTAACAGAATAGTTGATCGATGTAAAGTTCAGCTCAAGAACATCTCCACGTTTGAATTTCTTGCATTTCAGGATTTTAGAGATGTGACTCGGCTCAAGTTTTTTCAGTTTTTTCTTCCAAATGACCTTATTATCCTTTGTTAAAGTGATCAACACATCGGTTTTAACTAACAAATGAAAGCCAAGCGATAAGGTTTGTTCAACTGGATCTGTCATAACCTGCAGCTGAAGCCCGTTATTACTTTGTTCATTGATAACAGCAACACTTTTATCAACCTTCGTCAGATACACCGGAAACAAAACTGAGCTGGCAATACTTCCTTCACCTTCAGTTACCCAGAAGACATTCGCTGCTGAACTTTGAATTCCTCCGAGAATGTGACCCAATAATACACGGCGATTCTGTATAGCAGAAAGATCGATCACTTCATTGGAATAGGATCTAAGCTTTGGATTAGGAATAAATTCAGACGCTGCTCCAAAATATCCTGGTAGCTTTACGGGCAATTGAAACTCCTTCAATCGATACCCCCCCTCGATCTGCACCAAAGAAACAGCCGGAGTAAATGGAACATCATTGTCTTGAACAAGCATTCCCAAGCTATCATAATAATGTGCGATTCCCCCGAAAAAGAGATTGTACATGTTATTTGATTCTGGGTCGTGAAGGGCAATTGTTGCACAATGATAATGGTTGTAATATTGCGCGAAAGCTGGGATTTCATGAATGTGATCTCTGTCAATTTCGACGGCGTCCAAATAAGGAATATTCATTTCGCGTTGAAAAACTCCCGAAAAGGCAACAAGAGACTGTGTTCCATCTTGAATTTGCGGGAGTACATTGAAGTCTCTCCTGTGCATCAGGTTTTCATCTCTGATTGCTTCTTTCCAGCTGATCTGTGTTACCCCGGAATTGTTTTCAACCATGAATCGTCGGACTTCACAACTGTACGTTTGGGTAAAGGTTGGATTGTCCATTGGATTATATCTACCTTCAAAATTGTGCCCTCCAACGAGATAAAACCAATCATCCATCAAAGTGAGTTGACCTCCGGTAAGCGCAAATCGTTCATCTCTAAATTGATTGAATGCAATAGACGGTTCCTGTCCTGCAACGATCATTGAAATAGCCTGAGGTAGATTCACTGTGGTCAGAAACGGGAAGGTGGTGTGATCATCCTTTTGTTTACTGATCCCATAACCTCCTACAAGATACAGTGTGCTGTCTTTCTGAATAAACTGAATGTTTGTCGAACCAAGTTGTTCCTGCAAATCAGGGGTGAAAGTGCTCAGTGAGCTTTTCCAAACTTTTTTCTGTTCTGGAGAAAGTACGATCAAGTCCCGATTATGTCCTGCTTCGTCAAATGTTGCCCAGGGCTGTCTTCTATGCAAGCCATCTAATCTTCCACCTATAATTAACCAGTATCCATTCCACTGCCCAACGGAAAAAGATTGAATACCCCCCATTTGAGGTATGGCTACTGTATCGATCTCAATAGCGTATTTGAATTCTTGCCCATGGAGCGAAAAAACGAAAAGTAAAAAGTATATTATCGAAAATCTCATAGTACAAAGAAACAGATAGACAGGACATTAAAACATGATTCCGGTCATAAAATGAATAAAAAAAGATGAAAAGGTTGGTAACTGGGGATTATTGTATTAACTTTGCAGCGCATTTGATTTTAGATCGGATAGAGAGTGCGGGGTGGAGCAGTTGGTAGCTCGTCGGGCTCATAACCCGAAGGTCGCACGTTCGAGTCGTGTCCCCGCTACCAAAACAAGCCAGGTTTTTCCTGGCTTTTTTATTTACGTACAAATTGTATTTCACATATATTATTTCGATTTGTAATTTTACGAATGAGATTTGGCTCCGTAGTTCAATGGATAGAACAAAAGTTTCCTAAACTTTAGATACAGGTTCGATTCCTGTCGGGGCTACTTGTTACTTTTCGGACTGAATTCATTTCTCTTAAAAATCAATAGTATGAGATCGATCAATATTTTTCTTTTTACAATCCTTGCAACGATGTTTATTTCTTCCTGCCAGGGTGATCAGCAAGATGAGAATTTTTCTGAGGAAATTCAGCAAGATGAAGAACATTTTGAAGGGCAGAATGAACTGGTAGAGCGAATGCGAGCTACTGACGAAGACACGTCCTTATCTATTGCAAATACACTAATCTATACCCATACGAATGGTTCAACAGAAGAGGCATCCGCATTTTTGGATAAGAAGGAGAACATCCTGAAAGTGATCGAATATTTCAAGAATACGATCAATGGAAATTACGGATCAAGAACCTTTTATTTCGATAAAGGAAAACTTTACTCGACCATTGAGACATATCTCGACAATGCAATTAATAATGGATCGTTCATTGAACGTCATTCATTCTATGACAAATCAGGAAAAGTGATTTTCTCCAAACAAAGAATGGCTGAATTTGAGATCGATCTGGAAAGAGAACAATTTAAAATGATCGACCCAATTGCATGTTCTTTTGATGATGTAAAGATGCTACTTGAGCAGAAAGGGCCTTATGAAACTACTTTCCAGGGTTTTGCAAGTAATGGAGAAATGGATTTTCTCATTGTAGGAGAAAACAAGGCTGAAGCCTTTACCTCTTCATTGGCTGTGCAGCATTATCAGGGAGACATCAACAAGCTACTTCAAAACGAGAAAGCCTATGTTGGAAAACCTCTTGACGTTTCGTTTGAGAGGATGATCGATGAAACAGATTTTGAGTTTCAAGTGCTACTTGGTGTTAGAATCAAATAAAAAATAATTCTGGTCAATACCAAAAAATACACCATTTATAGTAATCAAGCGCTTAAAACGAATATTCTGTAAAATGGAAACAAGATTTTTTCCCTTCAACATTTAGACTCGCCGTTGAACATTTTTTAAAACTATTATCGATTTCATTCGTTTAAAATTGCATTGGTAAGACTAAACCGAAATGAATAGAACAATAAAATTATTTCTGTCCTTGGCTTTTTTACTTCTTGTGGGAGGAGTTCAGGCACAGAAAATGAATGTCAAAGGTACAGTGTACGACACAACTGGGACAAGACCAATTCCTCAAGCCTTAGCGATGGCTGTGAGAATGAAAGACTCAGTACTACTTGGATTTACAAGAACAGATTTTCAAGGGAAATTTGAGTTGAAAACATTTGATATAGATACGTTTACGTTGATCATCTCATATCCTGGATATGATGATAAATCGTATTACATTTTCGGTCACGCAGACAATTATGAGATCGAAATCCCATCGGTAAAGATGTTGGGTAAATCTCAGGACTTGGAAGAAGTTGTGATCTATGCCAACAAAAATCCGATCTATTACAAAGGAGATACACTGGTGTATGTAGCCGACTCCTTTAAAGTTGCTGAAGGTGCAGTTGTGGAGGATCTTTTAAAGAAACTTCCGGGAATAAGTGTTGACAAAGACGGTAAGATCACTTCTCAGGGACAGGAGATCAACAAGGTCCTTGTGGATGGAGATGAATTCTTTGGAGCGGATCCAGCCATTGCAACAAAGAACTTAGGTGCTGATGGAATTGAAACCGTGCAGGTATATGAAAAAACGGATGATGAAACCATTGGTGGCTCAGACGAAAAGATTAAGGTCCTCGACCTCCGGTTAAAAGAGGATGCCAAAAAAGGATACTTCGGCCGGGTTTCAGGTGCCTCGGACCTTGCTCTCACTCCGCTGAATGACAACTATTTCGGAACGCGACCATTCTATGAGGGAGAACTTCTATTGAACAAGTTCAACAGTAAGCAAAAGATCTCAGTATTTGCATTGGGGTCCAATACGCCTCGTTCAAATTTTGGCCGAGGAGACTTAAATAAATTTGGATTGTCCAATGAGTCATCTGGGGGTGGAAGAAACTGGTTCCAGGATAATTCAAATAATACTAGTGGGGTTCCTCAAACCTTTAAAGCAGGGGTGTATTATTCAGATAAATTCGGTAAAAAGAAAAATACCGAGATCTTGTTCAATTACTCCTACTACAATGATCAACTGGATGAGAGATCGGCAAGTGAGTCGCAGTATTTCCTTTCGGATACGACTTATTTTACGGGGGACTCAACTCGTAATTTCACGAAAAACGAGACGCATAGTATCAACTTCACGCTTTCCAGTCAGATCGATTCGTTAACGTTGATCGAATTCAGACCATCTGTTCGATTGGATAAAGGAATCTCAGAAAGTACCGATATCACAGCATTTAGAGGTGAAGATGGAATTCAGTCCTTATCGACTGAAATCAACAACGATAACAACTCTACAGGAACAACATACAGTGGTATGGCTCGAGTGTATCGTAAATTCAAGAAGAAGAGACGAGAATTGGAGGTGCGTTATGACATCAATGGAGTAATGAATAGTTCAGAAGGTTTCTTATTTACCAAAAACGACTATTCCCTTCTCGGTTTTGCGGATACCATCGATCAGAAAAAAATGAACAACAACTCCAATCTGACACACTACGGAACAGTGAGTTATTTTGAGCCGCTTTCAAAGAAATTAAGATTGAATTTCAATTACCTTTACGAATACGGAATTTCCAATCAAGATAAGCAGACGTACGATGCTCAAACCGGAAATTACATAGTGTATAGAACGGATTTGTCAAATAATTTCGACAACATCAGAACACAGCACAGAGTAGGTACGGAATTGATCTACGAAAACAGTAAGCACACTGTTGCCGGTGGATTCTATGTGAGAAACATCAATATCGACAACATCAATAAGGTGACAGATAGTGTTGTGAATCAGAATATCTCTAATTTCTTGCCTAAGGTTAGATACGAATTCAAACCATCGATGAGTAAGAGATTCTCTGTGAACTATAACACAAGCTCGCAGCAGCCATCGATTAATGATCTACAGCCGGTTCCGGACAACTCCAATCCAAACAGAATTCAAATTGGTAATCCGGATCTGAAGCCGAACTACGTGCACAATGTAATGGTGAATTTCAATCAATGGAATGCGCTTTCAGGAAGATACATCTGGTCTGGAGCGTCTTTCAACTTGACTCAGAATGCTTTTGCCAACCAAACGAATTTTGACCAATTCGGTAGAACGACCTCTAAAACGGTGAACGTTGATGGAAATATGGGAGCATTCTTGTGGTTAGGAGCCGGTATTCCGATCCTCAATCGAAAGATCGAATTCAACCCTAGCTTGAATGGTTCCTATAATCATTACAAAAACTTCATCGGTACGCAGGAGAATATAACCGACAATTTTGCCATTACTCCTGAGTTAGGAATTGATTTCACATGGGATTCCCTGGAGATCAACTTGAGTGGAAGTTATTCTTATAACAATCCGGTGAGTTCATTGAGTACGGTTTCAAATACGCCTTTCTCCATCGAGAATTATTCTGCCGGATTTGAATGGAGATTGAAAAAAGGTTTTGGTCTTGAAGTGGAAGGTGAATATACCAGAAACTCGCAGCCAGGTGGAGGATTCTACAATACAGAGTTCTTTATTTTAAATGCAGAGATCAACAAGAAGTTCCTTAAAACACAAAATCTAGTTGTATCCATCGTTGGGAATGATATCCTTAATCAGAACATCAACGCAAGAAGAGAAGTAAACGGGAATACGATCACCGATTATCGTACGACCATTATTTCGAGATATTTCCTGTTGAAGGCGACATTCAGATTCAACAATCGTAAAACTAAAGAAGAAGATTTCCGTGGTTGGCATTAAAAAGATATTGATCGCAATGATCCTGGTTGGATCATCGGTTAACGGGTGGTCTCAGATCACTCAAGGAAGAATTGTTTTCGAAAGAAAAACAAACCTAAAGAAACGATTTGGTGATAATCCGAGAATGAAGAATTTCCTTACGGAGGAAAACAAATACCGCATAGAGAATTTCGAAATGTTCTTCAATGATTCCATGTGCGTTTTTAAACCGATCGCAAGTGACGAGCCTGAGCAAGGTTTTATGCGCTATTTCACGCAAAAGAACACGGTTTATCAGAACATCAATAGTCAGCAGAAGTATGTGATCATGGATCTATATGGGAATGAGGCGATCATCAAGGATAGCATGGACCAGAGAACGTGGAAGATCACAGAAAGCAAAAGAAACATTAGCGGATACGATTGCCGTAAAGCGATCTGGGAAATGAATGATTCTACGCGTATTTATGCATGGTTCTCAGTAGATATTGTTCCAAGCATCGGTCCGGAAGGTTTTCAAGGCTTACCTGGAGCTATTCTCGGAATGGCAACAGAAGACGGTAGTGTGATCTATTTTGCAAAAGAAGTGAAAGCAATGGTACCTGCGAAAGGTGTATTGGAATACGACGCAAAAGGTAAAGAAACGTTTACAGAAGAGCAGTTAAAGCAGAAGCTAACGCAGCAGATGGGTCAATGGGTGAAACCGAAAGACCTCGATGCAATGTTCCAGTGGTTGTAAGCTTATTCGTTCTCCGCAACTACTTCTGTAACTTCCGGTAAATGTTGCTTTAAAAGATTTTCGATTCCGAATTTCAATGTTGCCGTTGATGAAGGACAACCTGCGCATGAACCTTTCAGAAGTACTGTTACGACTCCTTCTTCGAATCCTCTGAACTCTACCGCTCCACCGTCATTTTCAACTGCAGGACGAACGAATTCATCCAGAAGATTTCTGATCGCATCGTCATATTCACTGGGTGAATAAACTTTTGCAGGCTCATCTCCTTTGGCCTCTGCAGGTTTTGGTGCGGGCATTTGAATTAGCACATCCTTTGCCTCGGAAATCCACTCTTTGATAAACTCGCGTAGCTCCATGGTGATAAAATCCCAGGGTACATTGTCTGTTTTTGTTACGGAAACAAAATTGGCAGCAATGAAAACATTTTTCACGAAAGGAAAATTGAATAGTTCTTCTGCAAGTGGCGAATATCCCTTAGCATCTGCTTTGGATGCAAATTCAACTGAATCCCCGGTCATCAAAAGATACTTGTTGGCAACAAACTTCATAGTTGTTGGGTTGGGGGTCATTTCGGCATAAACGGTTACAGGAACTTTCATGTTTTCTTTTTTTACAAAATTACGGTAAACTTCCAAGAATGGCAGATATAAACGTTTGAAACTATTTCAGGTTTCCCTACATTTGTGCTGTGAGTTTGATCATCAGACATTTAGCAATTGCATTAATGGCCTTTGTTTTCCTTGGAACCTCAGGGATTACAGAGTTCAAGCATACGTGTGAGGAGGATGGCGTATTTACATCCTATTTGATCAAAGTTGAAGATCATTGTGATGATCATGTTGAAGACCTACCGCCTTGTTGTCAGAAGGAAGAGAAAAAGGACGATTGCTGTAATGATGAGGAAAAAGTTTATCAGTTAGCATTCGACTTTTTTAACGATTATCACCAGCAGATTGTTATTCAGCCGGTATATGATCTAACGACATCCTTTATTCAGTTTGATGTTGAGCCGGGAGTTCTTTCAAAACATTACAGTGCTTCAACCCTAAGACCACCCCCTAAGTGGAGCAGTGGAAGGGAAATCCTTAATTTCATTCAGATCTACAGAATATAATACGATGATGATGTCCAGCTAATCTGTTCATTATCAAATTGTATTTTATGAAATCATATTTTTTAGTAAGTTTTATTACGCTGATGTCCTTCAGCGGAATGGCGCAGTTAAAAGGAATCGTCCTTGGTCAGAAGGACGGTAAAACAGATCCGATCTATGGAGCCAAGCTTCGCCTGTTAAACGACGGGAGAGGTGTTATTTCGGGAGAAGATGGAACCTTTGAATTGGTTCTTCCCAAGGAATTACCAGATACTTTGGTTATCTCAGCCTTTGGATACCTTAGTGACACTATTGTTGTTACAAAGGAAGATCGTTTCATTTCATTGAGCATCATTCTTTATTCGGATCAGCTCTTGCCGGAAGTGATCGTTGAACATCGAAGAGATGGCCATTCGATCTCCCGAATGAAAACATTGCATGTGGAAGAGCTTACTTCCAATGAGCTTAGAAAAGCAGCATGTTGTAATTTGAGTGAGTCGTTTGAGACCAATGCTTCGGTTGATGTGAACATAACCGATGCAGTTTCCGGAGCGAAAAAGATCCAGATGATGGGCCTGGACGGGGTGTACACTCAGATCCAGATGGAGAATATTCCATACTTGCGGGGGCTTGAAAGTTCTTTTGGAATGAACAGCATCCCAGGAACCTGGATCGAATCGATACAGATCACCAAAGGAACAGGGAATGTCGTAAACGGTTATGAATCGATGGCGGGGTTGATCAATCTTGAATTGAAAAAGCCTGCAGAAATGGAGAGATTCTATTTCAATTTTTACGGGAACATGTTCTCCAGAGCTGAGCTTAACTTCAATGCCGGGCATATCTTGAATGAAAAGTGGAGCACAGGGTGGTTTGCACATGGGGCGAAGATCTTTACAGAGATGGATAGCAACAAAGACGGATTCAGGGATATTCCAATTGGGCAAACATTTGCGTTGATGAACAGGTGGGCATATGCCGGGAAAAAAATGGAATCTCAATTCGGTTTCAATGCGTATCTGGACCAGAAGAGTGGAGGTCAGATGAGCTCGAACATGGCTCCTGGACAGCAGCGATACAATGTAGACATCGATTCTCGTCACGTGGATGTTTTCGCCAAAACAGGGTTTTTCATGAAGAAACCTTACAATTCAATTGGAGTGGTTTATAATCTGAAATACCAGTATCTGGATGGCGCTTTTGGTAACCGTAATTTTAACGGGGAAGAAAAAAGAGGATACGTCAACGCCATTTTTGATGGGATCATTGGAACGACAGACCACAAGATCAAGCTTGGGTTAAGTGGAGTATATACAGATATCACGCAGCATTTGCAGGACACATTGAGTTCTGATCGAGTAGAGATCGTACCGGGAGCATTTGGAGAATATACTTTCACAGGTATGCGAATGACTGCGGTTGCCGGTGCCCGAGCGGACTACCATAATTTGTTCGGCTTTCAGTTTTCTCCAAGACTTCATGCAAAGTATATTCTTACCGAACATACAGACCTGAGATTTACAGGGGGCAAAGGATGGAGAGTACCGAATTACATCATTGACAACATTTCACTGTTGGCGACTTCGTCTCCTTGGTGGATGCTAGATGAATTAAAGCCTGAAATTTCGTGGAATGTCGGAGGATCAATTGTTCATGAGTACAAATTGTTCAAGCAAAAAGCGACCTTGTCAGTGGATTTCTATCATACCTTATTTGAAAATCAGCTGATCGTTAACCGTGATGGAAGTTTCATTCGTTTCATGAACCAGCAGGGAGGATCCTATTCAAATAGTTTCCAGGCAGAAGCCAGTATCAAACCGTCAAAAGTGCTGGAATTAAGATTTGCGTATAAGTTCCTGGATGTGCGAGCTGAATTCGTGGAAGGAATTACACAACAAGTGATGATTCCGAGAAACAGAGGCTTCTTCAATCTTGGCTATATCAGCAGAAACAAGCGATGGGAGTATGATCTCACGGTGACCATGATGGGGGTTTCCCGATTACCGGGGATCGGTCCAACGGATGGTCTGTATTTTTCAAAAGCATATATCTTAGCTAATACACAGATCACTCATGTTTTAAAAAAATGGGACTTTTACTTAGGTATAGAGAACCTGACCAATTACCGTCAGAATGATGCGATCATTGATGCTGCCAACCCTTTTGGCTCGAATTTCGATGCTACACAGATCTGGGGACCAGTGATGGGGATCAATGTTTATGCAGGAGTCAGATACGCAATTAAAAGAAAAAAATAAATTAACCTTAAAACAAAGAAAAATGAAAAATGCAATGTTTTTACTGATGCTAGTAATGTTTACTTTCAACGTATCAGCACAGGAAAAAAAGTCAAAGTATAAAACAGTTATGATCCAGACATCCGCAGAATGTGGAGATTGTAAAGATCGTTTGGAAGACTTAATGAACTATACCAAAGGGGTTTCATTTGCTGAGTTAGACCTTGAAACCAAGAAATTGACAGTAAAATTCAAACCTTCAAAGATCTCGTTAGCCGAGATCAAGACCAAGATCAGTGAGTTAGGCTACGATGCTGACGAGGTAAAAGCTATTCCGGAAGCAGTTAAAAAATTACCATTGTGTTGTCAACCTGGTGGGATGAAAAATCGTTAATCAAGAAAGAAAAAGGAACGCTCGAAAGAGCGTTTTTTGTTTATGTCCGTTTTTCGTTTTTGCATGCCATAGCTTTTTATTATTTTCGCAGTCCAATTACGTAATTAACAGTAAGAAATGTCATATTTATTTACATCAGAATCCGTATCCGAAGGACATCCGGATAAAGTAGCAGATCAGATCTCTGACGCATTGATCGACCATTTCATGGCCTTCGATCCACAATCTAAGGTGGCTTGTGAAACACTTGTTACAACAGGGCAGGTGGTTTTGGCAGGTGAGATCAAGACAAATACCTATTTGGATGTTCAGCACATTGCTCGTGAAACGATCAAAAAGATCGGGTATACGAAGTCTGAGTACATGTTCGATGCGAATTCATGTGGTATTCTTTCTGCTCTTCATGAGCAGTCTTCTGATATCAATCAGGGAGTGGAGAGAACTAATCCAGAAGATCAAGGCGCTGGTGACCAGGGAATGATGTTTGGTTATGCAACCAAGGAGACAGAAAACTACATGCCTTTGGCATTGGATATCGCGCACAAGATCCTTCAGGAGCTATCTCATATCAGAAATAATGAGCCACAGGTGATCGGTTATTTAAGACCGGATGCAAAGTCACAGGTGACGATCGAGTATTCAGATGACAACGTTCCACAGCGTATTGACACGATCGTAGTTTCTACGCAGCATGATGATTTTGATACTGAGGAGAAGATGTTGGCGAAGATCAAGGAAGATATGATCAATATCGTGATCCCTCGTGTAAAGGCGAAATTGAAACCAGAAACTCAGAAGTTATTTACTGATGATATCCAATACCACATTAACCCAACAGGTAAATTCGTGATCGGTGGACCACACGGAGATACAGGATTGACAGGTCGTAAGATCATCGTTGATACTTACGGAGGTAAGGGTGCTCACGGTGGTGGCGCGTTTTCAGGAAAAGATCCATCTAAGGTTGACCGTTCAGCTGCTTATGCAACTCGTCATATCGCGAAGAACATGGTGGCTGCAGGTTTATGTGATGAGGTATTGGTGCAGGTTTCATATGCAATTGGTGTTGCGAAACCTTGTGGTTTATTCATCAATACGTACGGTACTTCAAAAGTAAACATGGCGGATGGTGAGATCGCGAAGAAGATCGAAGAGATCTTTGACATGAGACCTTATTTCATCGAACAGCGATTGAAATTAAGAAACCCAATGTATGCTGAAACTGCGGCTTATGGACACATGGGTCGTAAAAATGAAGTAGTGAAGAAAACATTTACTGCTCCGGACGGAAGAAAAGAAGTTCGCGATGTAGAATTGTTTACTTGGGAAAAATTAGATTACGTTGATAATATCAAAAAAGCATTCGGATTATAATCATCCTATCAGATAATTAAGGATCCCCGCCACAAGCGGGGATTTTTTTTGAAGCGTTTTTCGGACAAATGGCTAATTTCTTATTTTATGGTCTGTCTGAACCGCTTATCAATCTTTTAATTGGTCATCATTCAAGATTTCTATCTTTATTTAAAATACATCACATGAAAAGATCTTTTTTGTTAATTGCTTTTATAGGTATGTCAGTATTGTCATTAGGACAAACTGCAGATGAAATCATCAACCAGTACTTTGAAACCATTGGTGGTTTGGAAAAATTAAATACCATTTCAAGTGTAGAAATGAAGGCTAAAGTTGACTATGGAGGGATGTCCATTCCTTTACAGATCGTAAGTATGAAGGATGGTCGTCAGTTTACCAAAATTAATTTTCAGGGAAAAGAAATTACCCAAGGAGCTTATGATGGTACAACGGCCTGGGGGACTAATTTCATGACGATGAAAGCGGAAAAGGAAGACGCCGAATCCACAGAGAATATAAAGCGTTCTGTGGGCGATTTAGTATCTCCTTTTTTGAATTATAACGATAAAGGTTATTCTGTTGAACTTCTTCCAAATGAGACGATCGAAGGAGTTGATTGCTTTAAATTAAAATTGACAAAGAAGCCACTTTTGGTGGATGGAGAGGGAGTTCCAAATGTAGAATTCTATTATATTGATAAGGATAATTACGTGCCAATTGTCGTAGAGCAGGAGATCAATCAAGGTGAAATGAAAGGGCAGATCTCACAAACGGTATTTTCTGATTATCAGGAAGTAGATGGAGCTTATTTTGCCTTTTCAATTACACAAAGAATTAAGGATGGCATGGGTCAAACGATCGTGATTGATTCTATTGAGCTAAACAAGAACTACGAGGAAAGTATGTTCGCCTTCCCTGCAGAGTAAGCGGTAATTCAATTAAACACCATGAAGAAATTAGTATCTATAGGAATCTTATGGACTGCATTTTCTGTGAATGCACAGGAGGCGTCTGTCATTGCTGGAAAAGAAATTTTTGGAGATTTAAAGGCTCGTCAAATTGGTCCGGCATTGATGTCAGGTAGAGTTTCGGATATTGAAGGTCATCCGACGAACAATAAAGTAATTTACATTGGAACTGCCGGAGGTGGCGTTTGGAAGTCTCAAGATGGCGGTGTTCGATTTAACTCGATCTTTGACGATCTTCCACAATCCATTGGTGCTGTAGCGATTGATCCATCAGATCCGGACAACACGCTTTGGGTTGGGACAGGAGAGGTTTGGACCAGAAATAGTGTATCTATCGGTGATGGGATCTATCGTTCAAATGATGGAGGAAACAACTGGAAAAAATTCGGACTGGAAAAAACAGAACGCATCAGTGCGATCGAAATAGATCCGAGAGATCAAAATACAATTTACGTGGGTGCACTTGGCGCACTGTGGGGAGATAGCGAAGATCGAGGTGTTTTTAAAACTACTGATGGTGGACAAACATGGACTAAAATTCTATTTGTGAATGCTGCTACTGGATGTTCTGATCTGATCATGGACCCTAATGACCCAAATACGCTTTATGCGTCCTTTTGGGAATTCAGGAGGACTGCTTATTCTTTCAATTCCGGTGGAATGAATAGCTCTTTGTACAAATCCACAGATGGTGGTAAAACCTGGGCAAAGATCCACAATGGTTTCCCGACAGGAAAACTGGGAAGAATTGCCGTGACGGTTGCGCCATCAAACTCGCAGATCCTTTATGCAGTTGTAGAGGCTGAAAAAGCGAATGAGAAAGGACTATATCGATCTGATGATGCAGGTAAAACCTGGAAACATTTGAATAGTGATTTTGAATTGACTGTGCGTCCGTTTTATTTCTCAAGAATTGTTGTTGATCCGAAAGATCCTGAAACGGTTGCAAAAGCAGGACTCGGGGGTTCAATAAGCCACGATGGCGGGAAGACCTTCAAAAATCTCGGATCAATGCACTCAGACATTCATGATATCTGGTTTGACATCAAAGATTCAGATAAGATGTTCGTGGCGACAGATGGTGGTTTGTATCGTTCTTTGAATGGAGGAACTACAATGGAGATCATTGAAAACCTACCGATCTGTCAATTCTATCATGTAAGTGTTGACAACCATACGCCGTACAATATTTATGGTGGTCTGCAGGATAATGGTTCTTGGTTCGGCCCATCTGCAAGTCCAGGTGGAATAGAAGCGCGTGATTGGGAATCTGTAGGAATGGGAGATGGTTTCAGAGTGTATTCTCACCCAACTAATCCTAGTATTGTTTACTCAGAAATGCAGGGAGCAGAAGGGGTTTGGAGATACGACCAGGAAAAGAAGCAAATGAAGGTGATTAAACCTTGGCCGGTCCAGGGAGATCCAAAACTTCGCTTCAACTGGAATGCTGCCATCACGACTAGTAAACATGCTCCTGACAGACTTTATATGGGGAGTCAATTCTTGCATCGTTCCGATGACAAGGGGGATAACTGGACGAAGATCTCTCCGGATCTTACGACGAACGATGCATCTAAGCAAAATCAGGTGGAGTCCGGTGGACTCTCAGCAGATAATTCAGGTGCTGAAAATCATTGTACCATTTTCACCATTGCAGAGTCGCCTCTTGACCAAAACGTCATATGGATTGGAACTGATGATGGTAATGTTCAGCTAACGACTGACGGAGGGAAGACCTGGGCAAACGTAACAGCCAATCTGACAGGGATTCCAAAAAATACATGGTGCTACCACATTGAAGCAAGCGTATTTAATAAGGGAACAGCATATGCCGTTTTTGATGGACACACACGCAATGATAAATCGACGTACGTGCTTAAAACTGCAGATTTCGGAAAGACCTGGAAATCAATCATCACTGCTGATGTGTCAGGATTTACAAGAAACATTCAGGAAGACTATAAAAACCCTGAATTACTATACTTGGGAACAGAATTTGGTTTATACGTAACTGTTGACGGTGGTGCACACTGGTATAAATTCACCAATGGAGTGCCAGCAGCAGCGGTGCATTATATCGAGATGCATCCGAAAACAAACGATCTGATTTTAGGGACACATGGTAGAGGGATCATTATCATCGATGACGTTAGTCCATTAAGAGAGTTGAATACGGAAGTGATGAGCAAAACACTTCATTTCTTCACTCCTCAAACGGTTTACATGGATGAAACCAGCTCTTTTGGAGGAGCCAGTGGCGAAACTCAATTTGTTGGGTCTAATCCATCTACAAGTGCGAAGATCAGCTATTACCTATCAAAGCGACATACTTTTGGCAAAATGACACTGGAAATTTTCGACAACAACGCGAATAAAATTTCAAATGTATCTCCGGGGAAGCAAAAAGGGATAAACATTGTGGAATGGAATTATGTCTCTATGGCTCCAAAAGTAGCATCAGGTAAAACGATCGATGCAGGAGGTTTCTTCGCACCAAGAGTAGTTGAAGGTAGATACAAAATTGTGATCACGAAAGGGAAAGAAACGTTCGAATCATTCATCGATGTGAAATACCCAGAGAACTCAATGTATTCGGCTGAAGAAAGAAAGCTTCAGCATGAAACGACAATGAAAATGTTTTCAATGACGGAAGATCTGGCATATATGGTGTATGAAATTGATGAGCTGATTGCACATACAGATAACACCCTAAAAACAAATGCTTCTCTGAAAAAACAGGCATTAAAGTTGAATACTGAGCTTAATGCACTCAAGGACGGATTGGTTATCACTAAAGGTGATAACTATGTGGGTGCCGGAGAAAAGCAATTAAGAGAAAAACTGAGTGACCTATACAGTACCGTGGGTTCATATTATGGGGCTCCTTCTAAAACTCAATTGGAAAATCTGGCAATGCTGGAGAAACAATTGCAAGAAGCGAAAAAGAGTTTTAGTGCAATCAAAAGTGCTCAGGTAACGAAGTACAAGACCGCAACAGAAAAGGCTGGAATTAAGTTCATCGAATTAAAATCATTTGAAGAGTTTGTCAAAAAGGACTGATTCGAACGATCCGGATGAAGAACTGAAATACTGATTAATCCCCGCTAGAAGCGGGGATTTTTTTGATATCTAGTTATCTCGTTTATCGAAATCTTCTTTTTGGTTGTATCGTTTCACGATCAAATACACAATGATCACCGCACAAGCAGCAAAGAACAATACTTCGCCTGCAATGATAAGTCCTGCAATGAAAGGCATCTTACTTGAATTTTACTGCGGTTCCATACGCAAGGATCTCTGCTGCTCCCTGAGCAATCATACTGGTGCTGAATCGAATATTTACGATCGCATCGGCGCCTAGTCTTTCTGCCTCCTGGATCATTCGTTTCATCGCTTGTTCTCTGGAATCAGCTTGAAGTTTTGTGTATTCTTCGATTTCCCCTCCGACGATGTTTTTCAATCCTGCAAGGATATCACGGCCAACATTTCGGGCGCGTACAGTACTTCCTCTTGCAACTCCAAGGATCTGGTCGATCTCTTTGTTTGGAACGGTTTCAGTTGTGGTTAAGATCATGGCGTTTTATTTTGAATTTTGAATTCTGATCGTTTGGTCTCCCTTCTCATTGGAGACTTTTAGAATAAATGTACCGTAATTTGTCCCCAGATCGATCTCTGTTTGGGATGAGTGGTGAATGATGTTTACAGGTACTATATTTCCCTGGATGTCTATCAATTCGATAGAAGAATAGTCGCTGGCGTTAAGGAAGAATTTACTGTTCACGCTCGGGTTGGGAGAAATTTGAACGGAACTTAACATCTCATCTTCAACAGATAAAGTTCCCAGAATCCCTCTTCGATAGATCACGTCTCCCGCAGATGCATCTTGGTATACCAAATGAATAAAGCCATCCTTGTAGGCAATGTCAGGATTCGTTTGAGCACTGGTCGTGGTCGTATTTACCATTTGCTTGGAAGACAATAATTCACTGATACTTCCTGTCGTCGTCCAGGCAAACATGATCTCATTGTTGGAAGTTTCAGCTTCTTGCCACGCGACAAATAGCGTATCTCCTTGTCCGGCTATTCTTGGGTAATTCTGACTTCCGGCTCCACTTGCAGGAGGTGTCATCATGGTCGTTGAAACGTACGACAATCCAGTTGTAGCATCCGTTTCTGATATATAGGTACGGTATGTTCCACCTGCTCTGCTTGCATAAACGCTGATCAGCTTATCATTGGAGAAGATCCCATGAGGCCCGGTCGAAGGACAAGAAGTCACTGCCCAGGACAGCTGATCTATATTTTCAAAAGAAGGATAAGTCATTCCGTCATCGGTAGAATAAACTGCATAGATGTCTCGGATATTTGATTCATTGTTTCGATACAACAGTGCGTGCTGGTTTCCATTGATTACATATTCAGCTGGACAGCAATCGCAAGCTTCATCAGGAATAGATAACGCGATCTCCATTTCGCCTTGATAGGTTGCACCCTGATCTGTCGAATGGGTGACTACATAGCGAGGATGTACCCAAACCGGATCGTGTGCCATGTATATCACACTTGGATTACCATTCTCATCCATATCAAGTGAAGGTAACCAGGCAACCCCCAGATTGTGATCATCTACTCTTATCGTGTCTGAAAAAGTGATCCCGCCATCAAATGATCGAACAGAATAAACATTCCCTACTTCAATGGGTTGCGCTTTGAAAACGATAACCACTGTATCTCCTTTTGAAGCAGCATCTGGACCCGTCCATGACGCAAGATAAGAGCTCATGTTTGCTGGTAACAGGGAAACCGGAGTATCGAATCCGGTTCCGTTCCATCGGGATGCATTCAGTGCACCTCCTGCTTTGCCATACACGACCATTGGCACATTATCGGCGGCAACAACAATTCTAGGTCTTATGTTTCCATATATTGACCCATCAGAAACTGGAATTTCCGGTTCCCAGAAGACAGTTGGACTTTGTGCTAAGAGCAAATGAGTTGGCATAAAAAGAAACAGGCTGAATAAATTATTCATAATTATTGAGTGATAAATTCTCTATCCTTTCCATCGAAATATGGGGACTGGATAGACAAAACTTTAAGTGGGTTTTTAGATAAAACTCTTACTACAGAGTGATGAGTTCCTTCTGGGACATTGAGATAATCTCCTTTTTCAATGATGATCTTTTCTCCATTAAAAAACATTTCTGCCTTCCCTTCAAGAACTACAATATTTTCGGTATGTTTCTGATGAAAATGTCCCTTTACGTCTTTTTTGATCCAGATCAGAAATGAGCTTTGAAGAGAATCTTCTGCAATTTTCTGCACGTGGATGTTTTCAAAATCAGAAGGAGGTTGAAAAGCCTTCAGCTGAAAAAAATCCTGCGAGTACCCAATACGGGTCAATAACGAAGCAAAAACAGTTAAAAGATAGAGTCTCATTTCAGCGGTTTGAGTAAAGATATAATAAACAAAAAAAGGGATCACAATGTGATCCCGAATCTGAATAATGGAAATCGTTAAATAGTATCAGCGGAGTAACCGTATACTGCAGGATTCTTACCTCCCATTGGTCTAATGTACGAAGACAATTGACCTCTATGATGAATAATATCGAAAAGGAAGAACCACATCATATTGGTTCTGGGCATACTTCCAAAAACGTTACCCTCTACCAAAAGTTCTACCATCTCATTCGACCATTTATTCTCATCATATGTATCCAACTTACCTATCGCATCGTTCCAAAGCTTTGTCAGTTTTGCGGAACCCTCTTCAGCACTTGAAAATGGATAAACAAGACATTCGTCACATTTATCATTCTCTAAGATTACCGAAAAGTCATAAGCATGGGCAATAATATGTTCTGCAATCTCGTATGCGCTTCTACTTCTTTCATGCGGCCTATAACCCATTTGATCATTCGGTATTGAAGCAATTATATCTGCCGTTGCCTTTAATTCCGTAGAAAGTATTGTTTTGAAAAATTCTTTATTCGTCATGATTTGTATATTATCAATTTTAGGTAGTAAATTAGTACTTTATAACAAATATATAAAATAAGTGTAAAATGTACGGTTTAGTAAATAAAGCAATCAAAGATTTAGTGACTGAAAAGTTTGGGGAAGATAAATGGGAAGTAATCTGTGATTTGAGTGATTTTGATGAAGGAGATTTTGTTGCAATGGATTCATATCCAGATGAATTGACATATACTCTTGTAAAGAATGCCTCAATCGTTTTAAAAGCAGACGCCTCTGTAGTTTTAGATGCTTTTGGTGAATACTGGATCTTATATACAGCAGATGAAGGATACAATGACCTTATGAATATAACAGGAAGCAACTTTGTTGATTTCTTGGAAAACTTGGACATGCTTCATTACAGAATGAACAATATTATGCCACATCTTCAGGCACCAAAGTTTCAGGTTCGTAATAAAGCTGAAAATTCATTAGAGCTAATTTACACATCACATAGAAAAGGGTTAACGCCAATGTTGTTTGGTTTAGTAAGGGGGCTTGGAAAAAGATTCAATATTGAAACAACTATGGTTGAAATAGACAGAGGTGATTTACCAGAAGATAGCCATGTGTTTCTTGTCAAGTGGTAAATTAAAACGATTGAATTTTGAGTTGGGTGAATAATCAAGATTACTCATTAGACATATTATTTGATGATTCTGAAATTTTGTCAGAGCTAGATGATATGGCCTATATGGCTTCAAAATTAACCAATGGATTCTCAGCATGTATTGAAATTGAATTAAACAATGATCGTAGAATCATTTCTAATTTTGAATTGGCATCTATTACGAATAATAGAACTCAAAAAATTAGCGATGAATTAAAAAATTGCAATTTTAAAAAAGCAGATGAATGTGAAATCTCATCGACAAACTTACCTCAATTATTCAGTAAAGCGGGATGTAATTCTATCATCAAGTGTTCTCTTCTTTCGTCCAGGAATGAATTTGTTCTTACATTTTATATTTTTTCAGATTCTGTTCAAGAATTAACCAAGTTTGAAAAAACAGGAATATCTACTTTAGTAAAGAGTTCAACTGCATTAGTTGATTTAAAAATTGAGTCATCTGGAAATCTGATCAGTATATTATCAGAATATGAAACGATGCGGAAAACGAATCCATTTATTCTGCTTTTTAATGAACAATTTCAACTATTAAAATACAGCGAGGGCTTTAAAAAAATAATACCCACCCTCAATCTATACGATCATTTCGACTACCATTTTGATTGGGATGACAGATTTTTAAGCGGTGACCTAAATAACTTTATTCAAAGTTATAAGAACAAATTGATATTTATCCTAGGCAAAAACTTGAAAGTCAAATTTAAAGTCTCGGTTTTTACAAAAAACGATTTTAAGTTTTTAGTTTGCTCGCCTGTATTGAACAATGAATTTCCAATAGAGAATTATAATCTTCAAATTTCTGATTTTTCTCCTCTCGATTACATAATTGAATATATTTTTCTCAAGCAAACAACTGATAGCTCTCTCTCGGATTCAAAAAGAATACAAAAAAATCTTGTCCAAAAAAACAAGGAATTAAAGCTGGTTAGAGATGAAATAGAAGTGATTGCACGTTTCCCGAATGAAAATCCGAATCCAATACTTCGTTTGAATGAAAATCAGGAAATCATTTATTTCAATAAAGCGAGTCAAGAATCTTTTCTAAAAGATTTTTCTGTTATTGAGGGTAAAATTAATGACGTTGAATTTTTGGCAGCGATTAATGAATTAGTGCAATCAAATGGGCAAAATTCTTTCTTAACACTAGAGAGAAACTCTCGATTTTACAATATTGATCTTGCCAATATAGTAGATAAAAACTATGTGAATCTTTATGCATCTGAAATCACAGAATTCATAGAAAATAATAATAAATTAAAAAATTTTTACGAAAGTATTCTGGATGGATTCCCCTTGGATATCGCAGTGTTTAATTTACAACATGAATATATCTATGTTAACCAAAAAGGGATCAAAAATGATGAAATCAGAAATTGGATTATCGGTAAAACAGACTTTGATTATTATCAACTGAAAGGAATTCCAAATACTCCGGCATTACTTAGACGTCAAAATTTTAATAAAGTAAAAAAGAGAAAAACATTTGCACAATGGGAGGATGAGCATATTAGTCAAGAAGGGGTTAAGATTATTACTCAAAGAACATTTGAGCCTATTATAGGCACAAAAAATAAGTTGGAATATATCATCGGTTATGGAGTTGATATCACTTCTTTAAAGGCCATTCAAAATGAGTTAACAACTCAGCTATCTTTCTTGGAACTACTTTCAGAAGTTGCATCATCCTTCGTCGGTGTAGGTCCAAAAGACTTCAACAAAAAAGTTAGATCTAATCTCAGTAAAATAGGCAAGTTCATGGGGGCAGATCGAGCTTATTTTTATTCTTACGACTTTGATGAGGAAAAAATGATTCTTGAAAGTGAATGGGTATTAAATGATGAAGTTCAAAAAAATTCTCGGATTGTATCAATGAATGTTTTACCAAAGAAGAGATTACTAACGCATCTTGATGGGAAGCCATTCAATGTGGAAAACATCAGTGAGTTGCCTGATGGAGAGTATAAAGACAAGCTCCTAAATATAAATATTAAATCTTTTTACACGTATCCTTGCATGTCAGTTAAAGTCTGCCAAGGTTTTGTTGGTATTGATTTTATTGAAGAATGTAAAAAACCCTCTGATAAAGAATCCTTGTTACTCGAATTATTTTCTCAAATTATTGGAAATGGTTTTTCATCGGTGAATTATTTGAATGAAATTAATCATCAAAATGAGGTCATTTCAAAAATGAATCAAAACCTTGAAATCAAGATAGCTGAGCAAACAGCCAAAAATCAGGAATTAACAATAATGCTCTCCAATTTGGATAAAGCTGCAATGATAGGAGAGTTGACCGCAAACATCACTCATGAATTGAATACACCTATTGGGGCGATTAGAGCATCTGCAGAGCAAGTTAACTCAACTGTTGAACAGTTATTTGTTTCATCATTACTGCAATGTTCAAGTGATCAAATTAAGAAAGCATACAAAAGAGAGGGTGATTTCAGTGTTAATGTCGGTGGGATACAACGTTTAAAAGAAATAAAAACATGGAATGATTTTATTTCTAATCATCAGCGATATGCACCATTAAAATCTGATGAAATCATTAACGCTCTAATTAATGCCAGAATAGAAATAAGCGATATTGATTACCTCGAAGAATTCATTCAAATTGAAGATCCATTGCCTTATATTAACTTAATGTATTCAATTCTTTTAATGAGATCTTTCAATGATTCAATTTTACTATCAGTCAACAGGGCGGCCGAAGTAATCCGAAATTTAAGATTTTATTTAAGAGATGGTGACGAAAGTATAGTTAAGGAGGAAGTGAATCTTGAGCAATCAATTCAAACCGTAATTAAAATATTCCAATATGAGATAAAAAGAGGGGTGCTGATCGAATATGAAGGCGAAAATGATATTGTCATTATGGCATTTCAAGCGAAACTATATCAGGTATGGTCGAATATAATAAAGAACGGAATAGACGCAATGGATCATAAAGGTATCATTCAGATTAGATTAACCAAAGAAGATGGTTTTGCCAAAATTAGTATTTCAAATGATGGCCCTAAAATCCCTGAGGATGTATTGCCCAATATTTTTAGCCGTTTTGTTTCAACAAAAAAAGAAAAATCAGGTGCTGGAATAGGTCTGAACATTGTAAAAGAAATCCTAGATGAACATCATGCTGCGGTTGAGGTAATTTCTACAGATGATTTAACTACTTTTACATTTAAATTTCCATTTAGATAATTATGAAATACGCTATTGTCTGTGTTGATGATGATCGTACAATTGTTGATGTACTTTCATACCAATTAAAAAAGTATTTTTCACCGTCTACCACTTTGATAGAGACGTTGACTAATCCAATGGAAGTTGAAGGATGCATTGAGGAGTTAATGAGTTATGGTGTCGACATTTTGTTCTTGATTGTTGATTATCAAATGCCTGAAATGAATGGAGCAACCCTCATAAAAAAGATTAAATCAAAATATCCTGAATTGGTTTGTTTTATGCTTTCTGGTCAGTCAAATAGCATTGTAGTCAGTGAGTTAATTGAAACAGGTTTGCTCACTGAGTTTATTGAAAAACCATGGGTAGAAAAAAGATTGGTAGAAAAAATAGAGCCATTCATATTAAAAATTAAAAAAGAAGTGAACGACTAATTGATCCATGTTGATCAAAATGGTATAAATGCTTTAGCATTTACTTAATCAAAATAAAAAAGCCTGTATTTACAGGCTTTCATTTTTATATGATAATGAGAATTAGCTCATCATGTAGCTTTCAATACTAGGGCATGCACATACTAAGTTACGATCACCATAAGCATTGTCCACTCTTCGAACCGGTACCCAGTATTTGAAATCTTTCAAATAGGATACAGGGTAGGCTGCTTCTTGAGGTGAATACGGATAGTTCCAGTTTTTATTGATGATACAATCTGCAGTATGTGGGGCATTTTTCAACAAATTATTCTCTTTGTCTGCATGTCCATTTTCGATCTCTCTGATCTCAGTTCTGATCTTGATCATTGCTTCAATGAATCTGTCCAGCTCTTCCTTATCTTCTGATTCGGTTGGTTCAATCATCAAAGTACCTGCAACTGGGAAAGAAACAGTAGGAGCATGGAATCCGAAATCGATCAAACGCTTCGCGATATCTGCAACTTCAACGTCAGCTGTTTTCTTGAATTCACGGCAGTCAAGGATCATTTCGTGAGCAACTGTTCCATTCTTACCTGCATACAGTACATCATAATGACCTTTCAAAGAAGCTGCAATGTAGTTGGCATTCAAGATTGCAATTTCAGTTGAATGACGTAATCCTTTTGCCCCAAGCATCTTGATGTATCCATAAGAGATCAAAAGGATCAAAGCAGAACCATAAGGTGCGGCAGAAACCGCATGGATTGCCTGATCTCCTCCTGCTTTTACCAAAGGATTTCCGGGTAGGAAAGGAGCAAGGTGAGCACCAACTCCGATTGGCCCCATTCCAGGTCCACCACCACCATGAGGGATCGCAAATGTTTTGTGAAGGTTCAGGTGACAAACATCAGCTCCAATGTTTCCAGGATTAGTTAATCCTACCTGAGCATTCATATTTGCACCATCCATGTATACTTGTCCCCCATTTTCATGGATGATCGAAGTGATCTCACGAATACCTTCTTCATAAACACCGTGAGTAGATGGATAAGTCACCATCAATCCAGTAAGTGTATCTTTTAGCTCATTGGCTACTTGTCTTAATTCATCGATGTTAATGTTTCCATTCTCATCACATCCTGTAACAACCACTTCCATCCCCGCCATCACTGCAGATGCTGGATTCGTACCGTGAGCTGAAGAAGGAATGATCATCTTAGTTCGTTGGAAATCACCTCTGGATTCATGATACGCTTTGATTACCATCAACCCCGCGTACTCTCCTTGTGCACCTGAGTTAGGTTGTAAGGACATGGCAGCAAAGCCGGTGCATTCGCAAAGGTCTTTCTCCAATTGACGGAACATTTCATGATATCCTTCTGCCTGATTGATCGGTGCGAATGGATGCATATTGGCGAATTGTGGATTCGTGATTGGAATCAACTCACTTGCCGCATTTAATTTCATGGTACATGACCCAAGTGGGATCATGCTGTGTACCAATGAAAGATCTTTATTCTCCAAACGCTTCAGGTAACGCATCATTTTTGATTCAGAATGATAGCTGTTAAAAGTTGCGTGGGTCAAGACACCATCCGTTCTTAAAAATGCTCCAACTAGATTCGCATGTAATTCATGTGTGACCTCAGTAGCTTCTTTTCCATCAATTTTCGCGAAGATCTCCAGGATATTTTCAACGTCTGCTGTCGTGTGTGGCTCTCCAAAGCTGATCGTCAATTCACTGTCATTGATGTAATTAAAGTTCATCTCTAATTCCTCAGCATAAGACTGAATCGCTGAGCATTGAACCCCTTTTACCCAAACTGTATCAAAGTAATTGTCTGATGCAACTTCAATGTCAAGTGCTTTTAATCCATCCGCCAATTTTGAAGCAAGTGAATGACAATGCAAAGCGATATCTCTCATTCCTGTCGGACCATGATATACTGCGTACATACTTGCCATAACGGCTAACAATGCCTGAGCAGTACAAATATTTGATGTTGCTTTATCTCTTTTAATGTGCTGCTCTCTTGTTTGAAGAGCCATTCTCAAAGCAAGATTGTCATCAGCATCTTTAGAGACTCCGATGATTCTACCCGGCATTGTTCTCTTGTATTCATCCCTCGCGGCGAAGTAAGCTGCATGCGGTCCACCATAGCCCATCGGTACACCGAAGCGCTGAGAAGTTCCGAAAACAACATCCGCCCCCATAGATCCAGGTGAATTAAGGATCACAAGTGAAAGGATATCCGCTGCAACGGCAACCTGAACTCCTGATTCTTTCATTCTTGAAATGAAAGGCTTCAGATCAGTGACAACTCCTCTGGCATCAGGATACTGGATCAAAGCTCCAAAAAACTCATTTCCTGGCTGGAAAGATTGAGCATTTCCGATCACTAGATCAATTCCGAGATTCTTTGCTCTACCTACAACAACATCAATGGTTTGAGGAAAACATGAATCTGAAATAAAGAATTTGTTTTTCCCTTCCTTCACATCATTTCTTGAACGTGAATTCCAGAACATGATCATGGCTTCAGCAGCCGCAGTTCCTTCATCAAGAAGAGATGCATTAGCGATTTCAAGGCCAGTCAGCTCAAGGATCATCGTCTGAAAATTCAACAATGCCTCTAATCTTCCCTGAGAGATCTCAGCTTGATAAGGAGTATAAGCTGTATACCATCCCGGATTTTCAAGAACATTTCTCAGAATAACTGAAGGTACAATGGTTTCGTTATACCCCATTCCGATGAATGAACGAAAGACCTTATTTTTTTTACCCAGCTCCTGAATATGATTTAAATACTCTTGTTCTGATAAAGCATTATCAATAACAAGTTCTCTGTTCAAACGAATGTGTGCTGGGATCGTTTTGTCGATTAGTTCATCAATAGATGAGACTCCCGCTTTTGCTAACATTGCGGCCTTTTCTGTCTGATTTGGTCCAATGTGACGTTGAGAAAATACGCTCATTCTTAATTCTGTTCAAATTAGGCTACAAATATACATTAGCCTTTGCTATTCCTTTCTAAAACCAATCAAATTAAAATATGTTTAATTGTTGAATTTTCAACAACGAAAAGACTTATGAACAGCTTTCGAATTAGTAGGGTCTTTTTGACTGTTTTCTGCGTGCCGATCTTCTGTAGTTGGTCTTGTATCCACCTTTCTTATTCACGTAAAGACGACCGTCAATTCCAACATTGGAATTGTAATAAGGTAATCCCAAGCCCAAGTATACTTCGTGCGACCATCCCTTTGACCTTGCAAAAGGACCAAGATCGTAGTTTGCCATGTATCCAACACGAATCTTCTGGCTGAACGTATAATCAAATCCGGCGATCAATGAATTTTGGGATCGATATCCTAATGAAAAACCTAAGTCAGACCAAATTCCTCTCAGGATCACATCTTCCTGGATCGGTGCATTCCAGGTATACTTCAGTTGTAACGAAGGATGAAAAACAAATCGTTCACTCACTGAAAAATAGTAACCTGCCAAAGCATGGTAATGGAATCGAATGAGTTTCATTCCTTTGTCTTGTCCGAATAGCGTATTCTGAAACATCTGAGGAACAGAAATTCCAGCATAGAATTTTTTGGTTTTATAATACAATCCAACGGATGAATTGAATGCCCAAGTTGAATACCCAGTCGAAAATGCGGCATCATTTGGTTGAATGGTAGTTGCCTCGTTCAGATTCCAGGCAATATTGTCAACTCCAACACCTAAACCAAAGCTCAGATATTGTTTATCATCAAATAACAAGCGATAAGCATACATGGCCGAGATCGAATTTGTTTGATTTAATCCTATCCTATCGTTGTAGAAGTTGATACCAACGGCCATAAGCTCATTGATCTCGTAACCCCCATTGAATCCAATCGTTGTCGGTGCTCCTTCAAGTCCAACCCATTGGGTACGATAAACCAGGTCTGCACTCACTTGAGCATCCGTCGCTACAGCTGAAGGATTATAGATGGATTTCGTGAAATTGAAATTCGAGAATCGGATTGTATTTTGTCCAAGAATTAACGTAGACAACAGCGAAATAAAAGAAGTGATGATCAGAGTCCTCATATTATCGCTTTAAAGTTGTAAAACCATTATACACCAAGTCCTTCACTGTAATCTGATAATAATATGTGCCTTCAGGTAATGTGCCTTGTGTTAGACAGAGTGGTTCTTTACATGTGCCATCCCAGTTGTTCTGATAATTGTCACTTTCAAAAACTTTATCTCCCCATCGATTCCAGATTATGATGTCACCCGAATAAAATTCAAGTTCAGGGATAACAAATCGATCATTCGTTTGATCACCATTTGGTGAAAAACCTGTTGGTATGATAAGATCGATGACAAATACCCAGATTGAATCGATCCGTTGACATCCTTCTGACAGACTTGAAACTACGGCATAAGTAGTAGATTGATTCCCTGAAAAACTGGTGTTCTGTATATTGATGGCGGATAAGTTGTCGTACGGAAACCACGAATATTCATCGTAGCCTTCTGGCCCCGAGATCGCTATTGAAACACCGGGTTGTACATAGAATGTATCCTGAATTGAAGCTGATGGAATCTGTTGCACATAGATCAATTGATCAAGTGTTTCAGTGCAGGATCCGTTGGTTATCGTTACTGAATAAGTCGTATTTTGGGTCGGTCCTACAACAATACTACTTCCTGTTTCTCCAGTAGACCAAGAGTAAGTTCCCCCTCCGCCTGCAGTGAGTAATGCTGTTCCACCAAGGCAAACCGTTGTGGTGATGGTCGTTAAAGAAAAATTGGGTTCATTGATCAGGATTGCGGCATTTCCCAGACATCCGTTTGCATCGACTACTTCGACAGTATATACGCCTCCTTGATTCACAGTGATCAAAGCTTGAGTACTTCCCGTAGACCACAAGTAGCTATTATAGCCCTGGATGGTTGAAATTGCAGTTGACAGACCGTTACAGATCACATTTCCTTCAGAGGAGATCAACGTTGGAGTTGGATTCAGAGCAATCGTTACAGAGATACTTGCTGAAGAAATACAACCTAAAGCATCCTCTGCATCCACGGTATATGTTCCCGATTGAGTCGGTGTTAGTGAAGCAGAAGTTCCTGTCGATGGTCCTGACCAACTGTAGCTGACATATCCTGCCGATGCATTGATAGTTGTTCCTGAACCCTGACAAATGGTGATACTCGTCCCTTCATTGATCACAACATCAACATTACAAGCTAATATCGAACCTGATAGAAGAAGAAATGATATCAGTTGAACGAGTGTCTTCACTAGTCTACATAACTAAGTTTAAGCATGTTCGAATTTCCAAGATCCTCTAATGGAATTGAGGCAATATTGATCACCAGGTCACCTGATTTCAGTAAGCCATCCTTCTTAAGAAGGTATTTAATATCGGCGATAGTGTGATCGGTACTCACTCTTTTATCGTAGTAGAATGCTCTTACTCCCCAAACAAGATTTAATTGGGTTAAGATCTGACGGTTACTTGTAAACACGAAGATCGGAGCTTTCGGACGTTGGGATGCAATCTTATAGGCAGTATATCCTGAAAAGGTCATGGTAATGATCGCATCAGACTGAACCCTTTGAGATAAACGACATGCGTTGAAACAGATGGAATCGGTGATGAATCGGTTTTGATTTTTTTCCGGGATCTCTTCTTTGTTGTAGATACCTTCAAAGTTCTCCATTTCATGTACGATATTACTCATGGTTTTAATGACCTGAACAGGGAACTTACCAACAGAAGTTTCACCTGAAAGCATTACTGCATCAGCACCGTCCAGCACCGCATTTGCAACGTCATTCACTTCTGCTCTCGTCGGAGTGATATTAGAGATCATGCTTTCCATCATCTGTGTAGCCACAATGATCGGTTTGGCATTTAGGATACACTTATTGATCAACATTTTTTGGATTAGTGGTACGTTCTGGTAGGGAACTTCTACACCAAGATCCCCTCTTGCTACCATAAGTCCGTCACTTTCTTTGATGATCTCATCGATTTCTTCAATCGCTTCGGGTTTCTCGATCTTGGCGATAACCTTGGCCTTGCATTTTTTGGAAGCAATAATATGACGAAGTTCAATGATGTCTCTTGCTGAACGTACGAATGAAAGACCGATCCAGTCAACATTCTGATCCAATGCAAAATTCAAGTCTTCCAGATCCTTCGGAGTTAGAGAAGGCATAGATATTTTTGTGTTCGGGAAATTCACTCCTTTTTTAGAAGAAAGGATTCCGCCATGTGCCACCCTTGCTCTGATGAGATCCTTGCCATTTGTACTAACAATATCCAAAGCAATTTTCCCATCATCCAGTAGAATTCTTTCCCCTGCCTGAACGTCTTGTGGTAATTTTGAATAATTGATGGAGAAGCGTTCTGCGGTTCCAAGCACTTTTTCAGTAACAATTTCAACTTCTTTTCCAGTAACCAATTCAATTCCATTATCAGTCATAAGATCGGTTCTGATCTTTGGTCCTTGAAGGTCAGCAAGTATTGCAACATTCAACCCTGTTTCTTCATTGAGCTCGCGGATAGTTTCAATTGCTGCCTGATGATCCTCATAGGCACCGTGCGAGAAATTTAAACGACAAACATTTAATCCCGCAAGGAACATTTCTCTCAAGGTGTCTTTGTCAGTCGATGCAGGCCCAAGCGTTGCTACTATTTTTGTTTTTTTCATTTCTAATTAAATATTATGTATTCAGTTGAACCGAATTCTTCCGGATCGAACTGATATGCTCCAATTACACTTGGAATTGTTCTTAAACGATCGACGATGTCAGCGACATCATAGATATGGTTTTCGTATAAAAACAGGAAGTAATCGATCGTCGGTTTTTCCGGGATCAAGTATTTTCCTGCTGATTTATTTTTGACGAGATAATATTCAAGCATATTTTCCTCGTCTTTAAAATGGTAAGTCGAATGACTGGTCTCCTCCTGGCCTTTTTTTCCTTGAACCACAAAATCTTTGTCCGCTTTAACAAGCTGAGTTCGCAAAGACTCATTTAAACCCCATGCCAATCGATAATCGCTATGATGAGTGCAGATTCCGATCAATTCGAAATCATAGACTTGTTCAAAGGTTAGAATGTGCTTTTTAGGTTTAGCCATTTGCTTACAAATTTAAGGAAAAATGAGTGGTAACGAATATGGAATGAAAACTTCACGATTTCTTCATGTTCCTATCTCAAATGAAAATTGGATTAACAAAAAAATAACAATTTTAAATACTGTAATAAACAGTAAATCAGATAAATACGATTTTGGCATAGCATTTGAAAATTCAGAAACTGTAAACTTTTAAATTTTTAATTATGATCGCGAAAAAAAATCCGAGGTACGACCTCGAGCGCAAGAGAATTGTCCTGTTTCAGATAGGACTTCTGACAGCAGGCTCCTTCACATTAGCAGCCTTTACCTATCGTTCTCCTACAGAAATGATGTATCACAAGGAGAAGGTCACCGCAAGATCCATCAGTTTTGAAGTAGAGGAACCAAAGGAAATTCCAAAAATGGAACAACCTATTGTGAAACTTCCTCAAAAATCTCAAGATGATAAGTCCTCTGATCCAACGATCAACATTCAGAAAACAATTTCGGATGACATCAAAACAATAGATGATCAGAAGAAAAAAGCGGATTCTGACGTTGGTCTAGACGGCTTGACGATCAAGTTTGATGATAAAATTTCTGATGGAGACATTGTTGATGTCAAAGGGGAAGTTTTAGAGATCGTTGACAAGGATGCAGAATACATTGGAGGGTACATTGCAATGATGAACTTCATTCAGAAAAACATGAATTACCCTCAGGAAGCAATCGAATTGAACGAACAAGGACGTGTATACATCTCCTTTATCGTTGAAAAAGATGGGTCAGTATCCAGTGTTCAGCTAGAGCGTGGTGTGTCCAAATCGATTGATCGCGAAGCGGAGCGACTGGTTCGTATGTTCCCGGAATGGAAACCGGCTGAAATGGCCTATGGAAAGGTAAGAGCGAGAGTTCGTTTGCCGATCAACTTCATTCTGGAATAACGGATCTGTTCCGATAGCAAAAGGGCGGTTGAGTCATTAGCTCAGCCGCTTTTTTATTTGAACCGTTCAAAAAAGAATTTTCATTTAAATATTTTATTACTTTTACAACGTAATAAATGAAGAAAAGATGAGTGTTTTCGGTATCGTATTGTTTCTTTTGATCGGTGGAATGGCATTTTGGATGCTTGTTTTTCTAATGGGCTTTATCCTTCCTTACTGGATTACATTGGGTGTATTTGAGCAAATGCGTCCGAAAAGAATTTTCGAAGAGAAAGAAGAACATTAATTGTTCCCTAGATATTTGAAGCCTTCCAATTCGGAGGGCTTTTTTTATTTCCTGAACTTTAGGAATGGAATGAAGCGTGGAACGTTTTTCTGATATTCTTTGTACTCAGGATACTTATTTGCAGAAAGCTCTTCAGAAAAATCTGAGCTTCCTTTGAAAAGGATCACCAGCAACAAACTTCCTGCTATTGACCAGTTGATCCATTCGCCTGTGGCCACGACACTAAACAAATAAAAGATGATCCAGATAGTTTGCTCCATTGCATAGTTTGGATGACGAACCATAGACCATAGACCTGATTTCACAAAACCGTGAGCATATTCATCAAGGGGCTCGTTATTATTAATCCTTCTATATTTCTCTGTCTGAAAATTATATTGTTGTTGATCCGCAATAAATTCGATCACCACTGCCGAGACAAATAAAATCCCAAGAACAATATCGATCGCTCCAATGGATTTGTTTGCATTGTCTCCTATACTCGTAAGAATTGGAAGTGTGAACAGAAAGATCAATCCATTCTGATAGAGAGAAATGAAAAAGAAATTGAAAAGTCCCCAAATGAATTTGTTATTGAACCCCGGTCGTTTTCTTAATTCCTCCCAGCGGTAATCTTCTTCTCCTGCCCAGAATTTCCATTGATACGCACCCCTTCTGGCGAAATTATACGTCAAACGTACCCCCCATATAGTCACCAATGTGCTCATCAGAATCATTCTGGGTGCCAATCCGCCTTCAATGGTCATGAACCATGTATAAACAATGGGCACGACACTCCAAAGCTTATCTACCTGTGAATTATTTCGGGATAGCTCACCAACAATGAAACAATAAAGGATTACTCCACCAACAATCCAAGAAGTGTCCTGAAGTAAATCCAACTGGATTTCGTTTAAAGGTGTCCCAATATAAAAGCTGACAATGGGAACGACGATCAATGTGAAAATGAGTAATAAAATGGTGCCTAACATACAGGTAAGTTTTTGAGATGAACAAGTAGGATGCTATTTGGTTCAGGTCCACACTTTGGAACCTTCGGAACAATTCTGACAGATGTCTACGCTGTTTCTTGATGTGAAAACATTTTGTCTGAATATTTGATACTTTTTATTTTTCCAGACCTCACTGAATGTTGAGGTGGAAAGGTCGCCTAATTGATGAACAGCATCTTTGTCAAAACAACACGGAACTACCTTTCCATCCCAAGTGATAACGCTTCCCGACCACATTCTCCAGCAATTATTTCCAGTTTTGTATTTTAAAGAATACGTGCCGTCTTTTTGAAGTTTATACCTGGAATATTCTTCGTTAGAAGGCATCAAAGGATTACCATGTTTATAGTCGTAAAGCTGCGCTGTCTTAATCCGTACTTCGTCAACACCGATTTCATGACCGAGGTTAATTATTGCAGGAATTTCATCTTCATTCGGTTTAACGGCAAGGCATTGAAAGATCAAGTGAGGAGTAGAAGAATTCAGTCTCTTTTTCGCTTTTACCAGATGCTCAGTCCCTGAGATCACTTTCGAAAGATCACCGTGAACCCTGTATTGTTCATAGTTCTTCTGTGTGATGCCATCAATTGAAATGATCAGTCTGTCCAGACCTGATTTTACGATCTCTTCTGCTTTTTTCTCGTCGATGAAATGAGCATTGGTTGAAGTGGCTGTGTAGATCCGATGTTTCTTCGCTTGTTTGATCAATTCAAGGAAATCAGGATGCAGAAAGGGTTCTCCTTGAAAGTAATAATTGATATAAAAAACATGTCCTGCCACTTCACGCAGAATTTTGGCGTTCAATTCAATATTCAATTTCCCCGTTGCTCTTGAAAATTGCTTTAATCCGCTTGGACACTCCGGGCAACCCAGATTACACGCTGTGGTTGGTTCAATGGAAAGTGAAAAAGGTTTTCCAAATTGGAATTTCCCTGTAGAGAGTCTACTGAGCTTATAACTCGAACCTAATCCAATCAAATTAAACATCCTCGGTAAACTCAGATGCTTAAGTATATTAATCGTATCTCGGTTCTTCGACATTTCTCAAAGATACTATTTGACAGTTTATTCCGTTATTTTTGGATCATGAAAGGGATCATCTGTCTGGCCGGAATTATTTTCCTTAGTTTTTTGGGGCATTCGCAAACGACCTATTTCATTAAAGACGCAGTAACATTAGAGGTTATTCCCTTCGTGAAGGTTTATCCTCAAAATGGTCAACCATTTTTAGCAGATATCGATGGAGCCTTTTCTCTAGAGGATGACAAATTTCCTGCACAGTTGAAGGTGTACGGTTATGTTGACACGGTTTGCACCTTGACTTCCATTCAAGACAACTTGATCTTTCTTCGTCCTGTCTTTCAACAAATACAGGAAGTGAAAGTAATAGCAGGCGAGAATCCTGCTCATCGGATCATGGACCTCGTGATCGAAAACCGGAAAAAAAATCATCCGATGGAAAATGATGCATTCCGATATAAAAGCTATAGTAAGTTTTATGTGGATGCCAACAGAGATGCGATCGATGCAATCCCAGATTCCACGGCAGATTCAACCTTGATCGAGATCAAGAAATTTTTTAATGAGCAATACCTGTTTATGTTGGAGAGCTCATCAACGAGAACTTTTATTCCTCCTTCAAGGGATAAAGAAGAGGTAACGGCTTACAAAGTTTCAGGATTTTCAGATCCTATGTTCTCGAATTTTGTCAGGGAAATGCAATCCTTCAGCTTTTACGAGAATCAGTTGGAATTGATGGGTAAAGAATATGTAAATCCGATTGCACTCGGGGGAACGAGAAGATATCTTTTTCTTCTTGAGGATACTACTGTAGTAAATCAGGATACCACGTTCACCATTTTTTACAGACCCAGAAAAGGAAAGAACTTTGAAGGTTTAACCGGTAGACTATACATTAACACGAATGGATACGCAATTGAGAAGGTGAGTGCAATGCCTTACGAAGATACTGCTGGCGTCGCGGTCAAGATCCTACAGGAATATCGTTTTATAGAAGGTAAAAAGTGGTTCCCTGAAAAACTGAGCTCAGAGGTGAGATTTAAGGGGATTGTACTTACTCCAAAGATCAAGGATGGATATCTGATCGGGAAAGGAGTTGCCTATATCGAAAACGTAGAGATTGACCCAAAAGATCTGAAAATTAAAGGCTTCGACAACATAACCGTCTCGACCGCTTCCGACGCGAACCTGAAGGACGATCAAGAGTGGGAAAAACTTCGGAAATATGAGCTAAACAAGAGAGAGGACAGAACCTATACCATGATCGATTCTCTTTCCAAAGCAAATGATCTAGATAAGAAGTTCCAGCTACTGAAGGTGTTGGGTACTGGAAAAGTTCCAATAGGTAAAATGAACCTTGACCTTGCCAGGTTATTGGATTATAACCAATATGAAGGTGTTAGATTGGGAGCCGGGTTGGAAACATCTAATCGACTTTCAAAACACTTCATGATCGGTGGATATTTTGCTTATGGATTTAAAGATCAGGCATGGAAATATGGAGGTTATTCCTCTATCAATCTTTACGAACCCAGAGGGTTAAAGCTTCAATTCAGGTATCAGGAGGATGTTCGAGAAAGAGGCGGAACCGGATTTCAACCATCTGTGTTTTCATTTGGAAGTGATCTTTACCGAGATTTCTACATTACTTCAATGGACAAAGAGAGGCTCGCTGAAGTAGCCCTTAAAGGAAGGTTAAAGGCCAATTTTAATTATTCCATCTTTGGTGCTTACACAAGAATGACATTTACAGATAGTTATCTTTTCGAGGTTGCTGGGGGAGATGAGGGTAGCTACTTCATGGACGGAACTGAAAATGCAGAAGCTGGTATTGAGATCAACTGGCATATTCGGGAAAAAATGATGAAACTCGGAGATCAGCTCGTAGCCACGGGAGGTAAAGGGCCAAAACTTAAATTGAGGGTCTCAAAGAGTCTTCCCGGAATGTTCAACACTCAACTGGATTATGTAAAAATGAATTTTCAGCTGGATCAAACACTCTCGATCAGGGCTTTTGGGAAATTCTCTTACAATGTTCAGGCGGGTAAAACCTGGGGGAATGTGCCACTATTTTTGATGCATAACGCCAACCCGACTGGGAAGCCTTGGAATTTGTCGGTTTCTGGATCTTTTGAAACAATGCCGCCAGCCACGTTCTATAATGATCAATTCGTTTCATTGTTTACTCGACTTGATATCAAGGCATTTAAAACAAAAGCCCCTTGGAATGAACCACAGATCTCTCTTCATCATGGTATTGGGTATGGTGAATTGAATAATAAGTTCGTCCACGGAGCACAATTCAGATCCATGGACAAGGGTTATTTTGAAGGAGGATTGATCTTGAATAATATCCTTGTCTCAGGATTCAGCGGTATCGGTATCGGCGTATTTTATAACTATGGGTACTATTCTTCTGCAGACTGGAAGTCGAACATAATTCCAAAAATATCATTGAGCGTAGTGCTCTGATCAGAAGAACGCTCTTAACTCCATTCCTCCTGAGTGAATGGTGCGTGAAGTTTCTGAGCTTCTTCCAAGGTATTGAATGGATAACTGTAAATTTCTTGAAACAGATCGTTGATAGGATAAATTCCAGGTTATATTGTTTCCCGGTCGAAGTGCTTCAAGCATTTCAAATCCGATCGCAGAATTAAAGTTTCCGTTAAAGTTGATCTTCACATATTTCATACCCCCCTGGAAACTTCCTTTTTCGGATTGATTGTACTTGAAGGTACTGCCTAGTTCACTTAGGAATGCAGATTCATTGCCGAGGGTTTCCTCGTTTCGTTTCTCTGAATATTTGGTATCAAGTGTAATTCTGAAAACAGTATTGGGCTGATAGATGAAACTCTTTTGTATGGAAACGAACTGGATTTCATAGTTTCGGCCGGAAGTGTAATCAGCATTGCTGATCTTCACTCCGCTCAATCCTTTTGTCTCGATCGAATATTTTCGCTTGATGTTGAATCGAAAGAACAATTCATGTGAGGTTGTTGCTCTTGAGTCAAATCCTGTGGCTAAGAGCGTCTTGCTTTTGGAATCCTGATAGTTGTATTCCGCATTGAAGATGGATGAGGTTCTATTGAAAAAGATACTGTTTCTGATATTTGATGAAGTTGAGATTAAGCTGGTATCCCTGATGTTCGACGAGAAAGGATTGAACGAATCTCCCTCATTGGATTCGCTTGTTTTACGCTGTATCCTGAATCTGGCTTGATCTGAAAAGCGTGAAG
>Ga0102812_10000139_pt1 | contig 50879 bp, 44 predicted proteins | sample ColrivemetaGS713_FD_79334 | JGI IMG/M metagenome (GOLD analysis project Ga0102812, IMG submission 79334) | Estuarine microbial communities from the Columbia River estuary - Flood tide ETM metaG S.713 | ecosystem: Environmental > Aquatic > Marine > Intertidal zone > Estuary | place: USA...
TGCAAAACAAGTAATACAGAATCATTTAAGCAAAGAAGATAGATATAATTTTGCATTTAAAGAATTGCAAAGTGCAATGGGTCTCACGATACCTATTAAGAGGATTGAAGCCTATGATGTTAGTCATATTTCAGGAGATCATGCAGTTGCATCTTGTATTATTTTTTCAGACTCTGGTCCTAGCAATCAAGATTATCGATTATTTAATATTCCAAAAGAGTTATCTGGCAATGATGTCGGTTCTTTAGAGCATGTCATGGAAAGAAGGCTTAAATATTATAAAGACAAAGAAACTAAACCAGACATAATTCTTATTGATGGAGGTAGAAATCAATTGAAATTTGCTGCATCTGTTATCAAGGCATCTAAACATAAGAATATAAAAATAATTTCAATTGTAAAAGGATCTAACAGAGTAAGGGCTACAGAAACTATTTTATCTGAAGCTGGAGTAATAGAATTTGATAAATATTCAAAAGCATTTCTTTTACTTCAAGAGGCAAGAGACGAATCTCACAGGTTCGCAATCATAGCCCAAAGAAAGAAAAAAAGAGGAAGTATTAAAAAATCAAAGCTTGATGAAATTGATGGAATAGGAGAGGTTATTAAAAAGAGATTATTATCTAAATATAAAAGCATAAAAATGATAAGGACAGTAAATATTGAAGATTTAATGACTGTCAAGGGTATTAATGTCAAAATAGCAAAGCAAATTAAAGAAAAGCTATAAAAATAATGACTACTTTCATTAATCTACTCACGTTATCGAGAATATTTCTTGCTGCTATTATTTTTCTATTACTCATGTCATCGGACGGATATTTAATGGCTTTAATTTTATTTTTTATAGCCGGCATCACTGATTATTTTGATGGATATTTAGCAAGAAAATATAATGCAGTATCACAAATAGGTGAAATTTTAGATCCTATAGCTGATAAAATATTAATTCTTTTTGCATTGTTTGGATTAGCAATTAATTTATCAAGTTACTTGATAGGTTTTTTTGGGGCATTGATTATTGCCAGAGAAATTTGGGTAGGCGCTCTTAGAGATATGAATGCAAGAAATGGTAAAAGTGATGCTACTAAAGTAAGTTTTCTTGCAAAAATTAAAACTACTATGCAATTATTTACTGTAAGCATGTATCTTTTAGGTCTATCTTTAAACAACATGCTGCTAGTGGTTATTTCAGATATTTTATTATTTATATCTCTTTTTATAACTCTTTATACTGGGCTTATATACTCAGTAAACTCTTTCCAAGAAAAAAATTATTGAAATGAAATTAATAGTCGTTAGTGGTGGTTTTGACCCCTTACATTCAGGACACATTGCTTATTTTAAATCTGCAAAAAACTATGGAGAAAAACTTATAGTCGCACTCAATAGTGATAAATGGCTAGAGAAGAAAAAAGGCAAATTTTTTATGTCTTATGATGAAAGAAAGGCCATAGTTAGCTCAATTAAATATGTTGATGAGGTCATAGGCTTTAAAGATGATATCAAAGGCTCATGTATAAATGCGCTGGAGGATATCAAAAAAATATACCCTAATGACGATATATTTTTTGCTAATGGAGGGGATAGAGATAGAAAAAATATTCCAGAATTATCTGTTTCAGGAGTTAATTTTTTATATAGTGTTGGCGGTGATAATAAAAAAAACTCTTCCTCGTGGCTACTTAATAAATGGCAATATTATTTTGAAGAAAGGCAGTGGGGATCATTCTTAAATTTATTTGAATCTAAAAATATAAAGGTAAAAGAGTTAATAGTAGAGCCTGGTAAGTCTATGAGCTTTCAAAGGCATTTTAAAAGAAATGAGATTTGGCTAGTTAGCGAAGGTTCATGCATAGTTTCGTATTCCAGCGATACAAAAGCAAATAACCTGCAACAGGCTCAACTTAATAAATTTGATCATTACTTTGTGCCAATTAAACATTGGCATCAAATTAAAAACCCTTTTAATAAAAAATTACATATTATTGAGATTCAATATGGCGAAGCATGCAATGAGGATGACATAGATAGATTGGATAAAAGTTAATTTATCTTTTTATTTTCTTCAATACATGTATACAATACATCTTGCTTAATTTGGCTGGATGGCAGAGTGGTTATGCAGCGGCCTGCAAAGCCGTTTACTCCGGTTCGATTCCGGATTCAGCCTCCATATGTTTACAACCACAATCTGTCGTAAATAACATTATTTATGCATAATGTGTAAATTTTTTTAAAATAGTGCATAATGCGTTTCTTATGACAAAAATTAACCACAATATCATTACCATACTTGATGCAATGCATAGCCTAGGATCAATATGGGATATTTCTAATGCTTATAATTATGCCATTAATAATGGTTATGATAAAAGTAAAAGGTCGTTTGAGAGAGACTTAATAAATATAAACTTTGTGCCAAATAATCTTTTTGAAAAAGATAATATAAATTTAAAAAAAACAATATATAACTTTTTAGAAGAGAAAGTTAAATCCAAAAGACAACTTTCATTAACTTCTTCTGTATTAGAATTTAATGAGAGATATTTTATTTTTTATGAAGACAAAAGAGGAAAAAAATATTGGCATGGCTTATCAGATTTATGTACATCAGATATATTAAACTCCACCTCTAAGATTTTAGAATATATTAATCAAACAGCAATAATATGGCCTTCTAATCAGCTAATAGAATTGTATTCATTGATTGTAAAGAATATTGGTACTGAAACAGTTATCAATAACAAATCAGGTAAAATTAGATTCCCTATGAGCTCCTTTAAAAAGCTATTAAAAAAAGATGATCTTTCCCAATTAAATTATCATGATGAGGTAAAAAAAATTGGAACTAATCATGATGTCCTTAGTCATCTTGAAAAAATTGAATCAGAAGCTATCCATATTATAAGAGAGACTGTGGCTGAGGCAGAAAATCCTGTGATGCTTTATTCTGTAGGAAAAGATAGTGCTGTCATGCTTCATCTAGCAAAAAAAGCATTTTATCCAGCTATTCCACCATTCCCATTAATGCATGTTGATACCGGCTGGAAGTTTGATGAAATGTATCAATTTAGAAATTTAATGGCTGAGAACTCTGGTATGGAGTTAATTATTTATAAAAATCAAGAAGGTATTAAAAATAATATTAATCCTTTTGATCATGGAAGTGAAATCCATACAGATATTATGAAAACCCAAGCTTTAAAACAAGCTTTAAATAAATATAAATTTGATTTTGCTTTTGGTGGAGCGCGAAGAGATGAAGAAAAAAGTAGAGCAAAAGAACGAATATTATCATTTAGATCTGAAAATCATGCCTGGGATCCAAAAAATCAAAGACCTGAATTATGGGATTTATATAATTTCAATAAATTTAAAGGTGAGAGCGCTCGAGTTTTTCCAATATCAAATTGGACTGAGTTGGACATATGGCAATATATTTACAAAGAATCAATACCTATTGTGCCTCTATACTATGCCGAAGAAAGACCTTTTGTTGAAAGAGATGGATTACTGCTTATGATTGACGATGATAGATTCCAGTTTCATGAGGGAGAGGAAATTAAATTTATTAAAGCTCGTTTTAGAACTTTAGGCTGTTATCCACTAACTGCTGCTGTTAAATCAAATTCCAGTGAAATGAGTCAAATTTTAGTCGAACTGATAGAATCTAAAACTACTGAAAGAGAGGGCAGGTTAATTGACTCTGACTCAGAAAGCTCAATGGAGAAAAAAAAGAAAGAAGGTTATTTTTAATGATTTATGATAATAAATTAATTAATGAATCTAAATCTAAGGTGAGTAGCTTTATTGAATCTCAAGAAAATCTATCTCTTTTAAGGTTTATTACATGTGGAAGTGTTGATGATGGAAAGAGCACCCTAATAGGAAGAATGTTATTTGAAGCCCAAACTCTGTTCGAAGATCAAATACAAATTTTAAAAAATGATTCAAAAAAACATGGTACCCAGGGTGCAGAAATTGATTACGCGCTTCTTTTAGATGGGTTGTCAGCTGAAAGAGAGCAAGGCATAACTATAGATGTAGCTTATAGGTTTTTCTCTACCCACAAAAGAAAGTTTATTGTAGCCGACACTCCTGGTCATGAGCAGTACACAAGAAATATGATCACCGGAGCATCTACTGCCGATGCTGCAATTATATTAATTGATGCTAGAAAAGGACTTTTAGAACAAACAAAAAGACATTCATTTCTAACATCTCTTGTTGGCATAAAAAATATAATTGTTGCTGTAAACAAAATGGATTTAATAGATTTTAATCAAGAAACATACAATAAAATAATATCTGACTATAAAGAATTTGCTGAAAATCTAAATTATTCAAATATATTTGATATACCTATCTCGGCTCTTAAAGGAGATAATGTTATTCAAAGTTCAAAAAACCTTAATTGGTTTAAAGGCCCAGCATTATTGCCACTACTAGAAACTATTAAAGTTGACAGTACTGAAGAAAGTTTTATTTTACCAATACAAAATGTGATCAGACCAAATTTAGATTACAGAGCATTTTGTGGAAAAGTATCATCTGGAGTAATTAATTTAGGAGATAAGATAAAATCACTACCTTCAGGAGAATCTGCAAAGATCTCGTCAATTAACATAGGTAAAAAAAATTTAAAAAAAGCATTAACTGATCAATCAATTTCTATAACTCTTGATAGAGAGATAGATATTTCAAGAGGAGATGTTGTTTGTAATGATAAGTTGCCTGTTGAGATTTCAAATATTTTTGATGTAAATGTGTGTTGGTTGTCTGACAACAAATGTTACAAGGGCCGTAATTACTTTATTAAAATTGGATCTCAAAAAGTCTCATGTCAAATCATTGATTTAAAGTTTAAGTATGACGTTAATAATTTAAAAAAATTGCCAACAAAAGATTTAGGATTAAATGATATAGCAAACATAACCATTTCTTTGAATAAAGATATTCCTTTCACAATATTTTCAGAAAATAAGTCGCTTGGAAAACTCATTATTATTGATCCATTAACGAATCAGACAGTTGGGGCAGCAATGATAAACCATAGTTTAAGGCGTGCAAAAAATATACATAAACATAATCTATCAATCACTAGAGAATTAAGAGAAAAACTTAATGGAAATAAAGCTAAATTACTTTGGTTTACTGGTTTAAGTGGATCAGGGAAGTCAACAATAGCAGATTTATTAGAAAAGAAACTGTACATGAGGGGGATTAGAACTTTTATACTTGACGGGGATAATATTAGACACGGACTTAATAGTGATCTTGGTTTTTCTGATGCAGATAGAGTTGAAAATATTCGAAGGGTAGCTGAAGTATCTAAATTAATGTTGGATGCTGGTATTTTTGTTTTGTCATCATTTATTTCTCCATTTATATCAGATAGGGAGATGGTAAGAAATATGTTTTCCAAAGGTGAATTCATTGAAATATATGTCAACACACCCATTGAGATTGCTGAATCAAGAGATCCAAAAGGTTTATATAAAAAAGCAAGAGAAGAAAAAATTCCAAACTTTACTGGTATTTCAAGTCCCTATGAAGAGCCAGTTAATCCAGAAATAATTTTGAGTACACAGAACAAAAAAGTTGAAGAAAATGTATTAGAAATTATTAAATATATTCAAATTTAGCTTTTTTATAAAATTAAAATGATAGCAATAATCAAAGTTAAAAGTATAATAATCACTTTATTATCATTATTAAAAAAAGTAATGAAAGGAGTTCAAATATAGCCCGAGTGGTGGAATTGGTAGACACAAGGGACTTAAAATCCCTCGATAGAAATATCGTGCCGGTTCAAGTCCGGCCTCGGGTACCATTTTATTTGTTTTCATAGCTAAAAATGACATAGATTAAATTTTGTAATTTTGTTTAAAAAACACCTAAAGTTCTAAAAACTATATAATAATAAAATTGTGAATAACTATAAATCAAACAGCTCGGAAATCCATGAGGATGAGATAGACTTTAACCTGATATTTCAAATTTTATGGTTGAATAAATGGATTATTTGTTCAATAACTACTTTTTTTGCTATAGCTTCATTAATTTATAGTCTTAGCTTACCAAATATATATCAATCTAAATCTCTTCTTAGTCCTGTTGACCAAAACAATGGGATTTCTCAAGCCATGAAAAATTATGGTGGGATAGCAAGCATTGCAGGAATTAGTCTTCCTCAATCTGCAGGAGGAAAGACAGCCGAAGCGGTAGAAAAAATTAAAACTTTAAGCTTTTTTGAAAATCAAATATTACCAAACATTTTTTTACCTGATTTAATGGCTGTTGATTCATGGGATGCTTCTTCAAATAAAATTATTTACAACAATGATTTATTTAATGAAGAAACCAAGTCTTGGGTTTCTCCAAGTTTAATCCCGAGTTCGCAAAAAAGCTTTGAAACATTTAAAAGGAGCATGAACGTTTCTGAGAATAGAGATACAGGCTTTGTATCTATCGTTGTGAAACACAAGTCACCATTAATAGCAAAAGAATTATCAGAAATTATTGTAAATGAGTTAAATCAATTTTATCGATTAAAAGATAAGCAAGAAGCTCAAGCTGCGATGATATATTTAAACTCTCAGATGGCACAAACATCTTTAGCAGAAGTTAAGCAAGTTATTGCAGCATTGCTCCAACAAAAAATTCAACAAACAACATTAATAGAGGCAAATAAATTTTATATATTTTCATTCATTGACCCTCCAGCTGTGATGGAAAAAAAGTCTGAACCATCCAGAGCAACTATATGTATACTTGGAACTATTCTTGGATTAGTAATAGGGATGATTGTTGTATTAGGTCGTTATTATTATGATAAAAAAATACTAAATTAATCTTTAAAATTTATTAAATAATATTAATTATTTAGCTAACTACAATATATATAAAGGGGATATTAATTTTGAATATAACTATAGCTGGTATAGGATTTGTTGGTTTGTCCAATGCTATTCTTCTAGCTCAGCATAATAATGTTATTGCTATTGATCTTGATAAAGAAAAAGTAGATTTAGTTAATAAAAAAAAGTCACCTATTGATGATATTGAAATAAAAGAGTATCTAGCCAATAAAAAATTAAATTTAATTTCTACTACGGATAAAGACAAAGCATATATTCATGCTAATTATGTATTAATAGCTACACCTACAAACTATGATTCAGTAGCAAATTCTTTTGATCTAAAGTCTGTTGAGTCTGTTATACAAGATGTTTTAAAAAGAAATCAAGACGCTATTATTGTAGTAAAATCGACAGTTCCTGTTGGGTTTACCATAAAAATGCAACAAAAGTATCAAAGCAAAAATATTATATTCTCGCCAGAATTCTTAAGAGAAGGACGAGCTCTGTATGATAATCTATATCCCTCTAGAATAATTGTTGGAGAAAATTCTAAAAAAGCCCATATATTTGCAAAATTGTTAAAAGAAGGTGCCATTAAACAAGATATTCCAACGTTATTTATGAATAACACAGAGGCTGAAGCAATAAAACTTTTTGCAAATACCTATCTTGCTATGAGAGTTGCATTTTTTAATGAACTAGACACTTATGCAGAAATAAAAGGGTTAGATACCAAAACTTTGATAGAAGGCATTGGCCTAGATCCAAGGATTGGCTTGCATTATAATAACCCAAGTTTTGGTTATGGAGGGTACTGCTTGCCCAAAGATACAAAGCAATTATTAGCAAATTTTTCTGATATACCAAGTAAGCTTATTAAAGCAATCGTAGATTCTAATTCGGTACGCAAAGACCATATAGCAGATACAATTATAGCGAATAATCCCAAAGTTGTTGGCATATATAGGTTGGTGATGAAATCTGTTTCAGACAATTTTAGAGCCTCATCAATACAGGGAGTAATTAATAGAATTAGTTCTTTAGGAACTAAAGTTATTATTTATGAACCTATTATGAATGAGACAACTTTTTTAGGATTGCCTGTTGAAAAAGATCTTAAAAAATTCAAAGATATTTGCGATATAATTGTTGCTAATCGTTTAGAAGAATCCTTATCTGATGTTAGCACTAAAGTTTACACCAGAGATGTATTTGGGAGTGATACATAAATATGCTCTTATTAGATTACAAATCAAGAAGAGGCTTTGTAAATATCTGTTATAAAGGTCTGATATGAAAATTTTTATAACTGGTACTGCAGGCTTCATAGGCTTTCATCTCAGCAAACTTTTGCTTGAAGAAGGTTTTATCGTTCACGGCTACGACGCAATGACAGACTATTATGATGTAAGTTTAAAGAATAGAAGACATGAAATTTTAGAAAAATACTCTAATTTTACCTGTGATGTCGGAGCTTTGGAGAATCAAACTCTTTTAGAAAGAATTGCTGAGGATTTTTGTCCCGATATTATTGTTCATTTGGCAGCTCAAGCTGGTGTTCGTTATAGTCTTGAAAACCCTCGCGCGTATATTGATAGTAACATTATAGGGAGTTTCAATGTTATGGAATTAGCACGCAAACTTAATATAAAACATCTATTAATTGCTTCAACAAGCTCAGTATATGGAGCTAATACTGATATGCCATTTATTGAAACTGAAAAAGCTGATACTCAATTAACTATCTATTCTGCCTCAAAAAAGTCTAATGAGAGTATGGCCCACTCTTATGCTCATCTCTATAATATTCCAACAACTATCTTTAGATTTTTTACTGTTTATGGACCGTGGGGTCGACCAGATTTGGCACTATATAAGTTTGTTGATGCTATATTAGATGGACGAACAATAGATATTTATAATCATGGAAATATGTATCGTGATTTTACTTATGTAGATGATCTGGTTTATGCTATAAAGTTACTTATTGACGTAGTCCCAAAGTACTCTGAAAATGATCTCATATCCCATGATAGCTTATCTCCTGTAGCACCATATAGAATAGTTAATATTGGTAACTCAGATAAAATAAAGCTTTTAGATTTTGTAGATGCTATTGAAGAGTGTATTGGTAAAAAAGCACAAAAGAATTACATGGATATACAAGCTGGTGATGTACCGGCAACATGGGCTAATGCTGATTTATTAGAAAAACTAACTGGTTATCGTCCAAATACTAATTTCCGTGAAGGTATTTCAAAGTTTGTTGAGTGGTATCGTGACTATTATCAAAAATAAAAAGGCTTGAAGTTTATATGAATGTTAATCTTAAAGATAAAATTATCGCTGTAATAGGTTTAGGATATGTTGGCCTTCCACTATCTGTTGAATTTGGAAAAAAAAGAAAGGTCATTGGTTATGATATTAATGCTAAACGCATATCTGATCTTCAAAAAGGTATTGATCACACACTTGAAGTGACATCTGAGAATTTATCAAAAGCAAAAAAGCTTCAATTCACCAATGATTTTTTTGAAATAAAAGAAGCCAATATTTTTATTATAACTGTTCCAACTCCTATAGATAAAAATAAGCAACTTGATTTAACATTTCTCTTAAAAGCTTCAGAAACTATCGGAAAATCACTTAAGCCTGGTGATATCGTTATATACGAGAGCACAGTTTACCCTGGAGCCACTGAAGAAGATTGTGTGCCTGTTCTAGAAGAATATTCAGGCCTTAAGTTTAATATTGATTTCTTTTGTGGTTACTCACCTGAACGAATTAACCCTGGCGATAAAGACCATCCAATTACAGCTATTCGTAAAGTTACTTCAGGCTCTACCCCTGAGGCGGCCGAAGAAATTGACCAGCTATACTCGTCAATTATTACTGCTGGTACCTACAGGGCGCCATCAATAAAAGTTGCTGAGGCAGCAAAGGTTATTGAAAATACTCAACGAGATCTTAATATTGCATTAGTGAATGAACTTGCTATTATTTTTAATAGAATGAATATTGATTCTGAAGAAGTTTTGAATGCAGCAGGAACTAAATGGAATTTTATCCCATTTAGACCTGGTTTAGTTGGAGGACACTGTATCGGTGTTGATCCTTATTACCTTACATATAAATCAGAAGCAATTGGTTATTATCCGCAGGTGATTCTATCAGGTCGACGCATCAATGATGGTATGGGACATTACATTGCAGGTCAGATGATTAAAGCTATGCTCAAAAAAGGAATCAAAATGAACGCTGCTCGAGTTTTAATATTGGGAATATCTTTTAAAGAAAATTGTCCAGACATTAGAAATACTCGTGTAGTAGATGTTTTAAATGAGCTTGTTGATTATGGTATTGAAGTCGATGTTTTTGATCCAAGAGTCAATAAACAAGATGTTTATGAAGAATATGGCCTAACTATAAACAATAAGCCTGCAAAAGGAATCTATGATGGTATTATTTTAGCTGTTGGTCATGATGAATTTAAGCAAATAGGAGTAAACGCCTTAAAAGACTTCGGTAAAAACAATCATATTTTTTATGATTTGAAATATCTTTTTGATACTTCAGAAACTGAGCTCAGATTATAATGATTAATGTTACCAAAACGTATTTACCTAATATTGATAAATATAAAAATTATATAGATAGAATTTTTGCAAATGGGCAAATTACTAACAACGGACCTCTTGTTCAAGAGTTGGAAACAAGACTTGCAGATTATCTTGGTGTAAAGAACATTATTCTTGTTGCAAATGGCACTCTTGCGCTAGATATTGCTTATAGATCGTTAGATCTAGCAGGAGAAGTCATAACAACACCATTTACATTTATAGCTTCAGCTAGCTCGATAGCTGTAAATGGATTAGTTCCAATATTTGCAGATATTGATCCAAAAAATTTCAATATTGATCCTAATAATATCCAGCCTTTAATTAGTAAAAAAACTAGTGCAATTATGCCTGTGCATGTTTTTGGCGAGCCTTGTAAGCTAGATGAAATTAATGAAATAGCAAAGATAAATAACCTCAAAGTTATATATGATGCTTGTCACACTTTTGGCATAAATGTTACCAATAAGACAGGCAAAGCTGAGAGCATATTAAACAATGGTGATATCAGTACTTTAAGTTTTCATGCAACAAAATTATTCCATACCATAGAAGGTGGAGCATTAATTACTAACGATGATGACATTGCTAAAAAAATACGTTTGCTAATTAATTTTGGAATTACTGGTCCAACAAGCATTGAAATGCTTGGTCTTAATGCAAAGATGAATGAATTTGAAGCTGCAATGGGCCTTTGTATTCTTGATGACTTAAACAAAATTATTGAAGATAGAAAAGAAATTTATACAAAATATTACCAAGGTCTTAAAGATGAGGTTCAACTCCAAGAGCGAGGTATAAATAGCACTCAAAATTATACTTATTTCCCTATAGTTTTAAAAAATGAAGAGAGTCTTTTAAAGATACAAAAAGAACTTAATGATAATGGTATTTTTCCCAGAAGATATTTTTATCCTAGTCTTGATACTCTTAGCTTTTTAACTGATTTAGGCTCTACATGTCAATCCTCTCAAGATATCTCAAAAAGAATATTATGCCTACCAATGTATCCTGATTTGGATAAAAGCACTCAAAAAAGCATCATCAAAATCATTAAAGGAAGGTTATGAAGCTTGCGGTTATGCAGCCATACCTATTTCCATATATAGGTTATTGGCAGCTTATAAATGCTGTGGATTATTTTGTAATATATGATGACGTCAATTTCATCAAAAAAAGTTTCATCAACAGAAATTCTGTTTTAGTTAACAATGAGTCAAAACTTATTACCCTAGAATTGTTTGGCGCTAGTCAAAATAAACAAATTAATGAGATTGAGGTTGGCAACAATTTTGAGAAAGTTTTAAAAACAATTGAACTAAATTACAAACGGGCTCCATATTTTGAATCAGCATTTCCTGTGTTCAATAAAGTTTTAAGAAATAAAGAAAAAAACCTTGCTAAATATATTGGCTTTTCTTTGATAAATATATCAGAGTATTTAGGTATAAAAACAAAATTTCTATACTCAAGCAATATAAAGAAAAATAATGACTTAACAGCTCATGAAAAGATTTTAGAAATTGCTAAAATTCTAAAAGCATCTCATTACATAAATCCAATCGGAGGAAAAAATATTTACGATAAAGATATTTTTGCAAAAAAAAATATAGATTTAAGTTTTCTTAGCCCATCATATATAGAGTACAAACAATTTAACGATAAATTTGAGCCAAACCTTTCAATTATTGATATTATGATGTTTAACAATAAAAAAGAAATTGCTTCTTCTTTTTTAAGATATGAGCTAATTTAAGATTCTTATCGATTATTAATAATATTAATTTTTCGGAGAATATGCGCTCTATTTAATATATTGGTTACAATTATGCTTAAAGATGACTATGGAAATTTTTCACTTTACGAAGATGGACTCACAATCTTAAGAATACCCGAGTTATTCCCTAAGATTTTGTTAGTAAAAAATCAATTTGAGAAGCTTGTTGTTAATCGATTTGGATCAGATGGTGAGTTGAACAGAATACTTATAAAGCGTTTTGTAGACTCTCCAGTAGTTGCTAAAATCTTCTCCAATAATTCATTACTATCTCAATTAATTAATGAGTCTGAGATTAAACAACCAGTTTATTGTGGACCCACCGTATCCCACTATACTGATACTGGTGAGACTGGCAAAAGTTATGGGTTGCCTATGCATATAGACTTTCCATCAATGGCTTCTTCTACTAAATCAGTTATTTGCTGGTTTGCATTGTCAGACTGTACTAATGAAACTCATGGATTAGAATTTATACCTTGCCTTCACAAAAATGGCGTGCTTGAGGGAGAGCAAATGCCTAACGGCTATGTGCTTGATTCAAAATATCAAAATTCAGAAAAACGAAAAATTTTGAATATAAAATTTGGTGATATTGTTTTGTTTACCTCTTTTACACCTCATGCGACACATGTCAATAAAAGTTTCGATAAATCAAAAATGTCAATTTCAAAGAGGTTTGATTGCTTTCTTGATCAAGAATGGATTAATGCCAGATTGCCTAATGCTTATGGAACAAGTGTTGATAGAGCACTTGGAAAGAAAAGATCAAAAGTAATTAATTCAATCTTTAATAAATAGCTTGATGAAACGCTTTTCATTTAATGATTTATGGATGATGTATAAAAGTGGTGGTTACACTTTGCCTTTGACTTATCTTGCTGAATGTTGGTGGTTTGATGTATCTCGTGGTGTCTCAACTCATCATAGAATGCAAACAGCAGAGTTTTTAGAAAGTGAAATTCATAAAGAACATTGCGTAATTTATATGTCGAGCTGGACCTCAGTTATCAAGGTATCAACCAAGCAAGCCTTAATAAAACTAAATTTAATTACTGATGAAGCTCCAATTTTAGTTGATGTAGGAAGTGGAAAAGGTAAAGTTTTAATAGCCTGGGCAGAAGATAAATTTATTAGTTCAAAGATCAAAGATATTGTAGGTGTTGAATTTTCAAAAAAGTTATTTGAAATATGTAAAGAAAATCTTATAAGGTATAAACAAAAATCTATAACTCCAAAAATATTCTGTTCTGATATTTTAGATACCAATATAATGAGTTTCTCATCACCATATATTTTTTACATGTATAACCCATTTGATGAACAAATAATGAAAAGTTTTCTTTCAAAATTATTATATGATTTTTCAGATGGTAGACACTTTATTTTAATTTATAATAATCCTGTTCATCATGATATTCTTGTAGAATCTGGCTTAGAAATGATAGATTCAATTGATCATTGGCATGCTAATGGGCGCGTAAATTATTACTCATACCCTTTGATAACCAATGATTAAAAATACAGATTGGATATATGGCGGTCAACTACTCAGAGGGAAAAAGGCACAAATGCCTGTTATTTCAGTTGATTTAGATTACCCCTGTATCATGCATTCATCGAGAGATGATTTTGGAAAAAGTTATGGGGTTTGCTCCCATCTGAAAAGTCTCTTTCCTCCCATAATTAGTCATTCTGAGACAATACTACAACATGGCCCAATCGGTAGTTATGATGTTGCTGGTGTAATGCCTATGCAGCTTATAAAAAATTATCTTTTCTATATTGGCTGGACTTTAAGAAAAGATATCCCTTATTTCAATTACTTAAGTGTATGCGAAACTGATGGCAAAAAATTTAAGAAAAAAGGGCCAATACTGGGTCCTGATATTCATGAAAGTGGTTATACCGGTACTTTCCATGTTCAAAATATAAATAATTATTATCTTGGTTACTATTTATCTGTAACAAACTGGAGCGAAGATGAAAAGGGTAATCTTAATCCAGAATACGACATTAAAATTGCTAGGTCAGATGATTTACTAACCTGGGAAAGGTTAAATCATACTGCAGTCTCAAGAGTAAAAGATGAAGCAGCAATTAGTGCCTTTACTGTTTTAAAAATAGAAAATTTATATCATGCTTGGTTTTCAGTCCGTAAAGGAAAAAACTTCAGAAATAAAGCAAGTAATGGCTATCGAATAATGCATGCAACATCTTTTGATGGTATTTCTTGGACTAGGGATTCAGATTTTGGTATTAATCCCGGTAGTTTTAATGGCTGTGAAGATATGGCAGCCTATCCTTCAGTTTATATTGCCGATTCAAAAGTTATTATGTTATTTAACGGCAATGGATTTGGTGATGAGGGAATATTTTGGTGTTACATGCCAATAAAAGAATTAAAAGGAGTTTAATTATGCAAAACTTATATATATTTGGAACGAAAAAAAATGCCGAAATGGCAAAGTTTTATTTTCAAAGAGACTGCCCCCAATATGAACTAATAGGTTTTATTGAGGACACTCCCGAAGAAGATCTTGCATATGGTTTACCTGTGATATCTAGTGCTGATTATTTAAAAAAAGAACAAATAATTAAAGGAGATATTTTTGCACCATTGACATCAAGTTCAGCTAGAAAAAAAATTTTTAATAAGTTCAAATCACAAGGTTGTTCATTTGCAAGCTATATCTCACCTCAAGCTCACGTATGGAATCATAATGCTCTTGGCGAAAATTGCTTTGTTCAAGAATTTAATAATATTCAATATGGAACTCGTATTGGTGATAACTGTCTTTTTTGGGCTGGAAACCATGTTGGGCATCATGGGAATATTGGAAGCCACAACACATTTACATCACATGTCGTGCTTTCCGGCTCATGCAATATTGATCAGATGTGTTATTTTGGTGTCAATTCAACAATCGGAGATGGCTTGCATATATGCTCTTCAGTGTTTGTCGGTATGGGATCTGTCATAACAAAAAATGTTACTGAAGAGGGTGTATATATTGGTGTTCCTGCAAGGCGAATCAAAAGCAGTGAGGCCGTAATTTAAAAACAACATGCATATTTTTTCATTTCTTTCATTTTTTCTTTTTATTAAAAATTTACATAATGATGTTTTTTAAAAAACTAAGCCATAACGAAAAATAAGATCTGTATCAATGAAAAATATAAGAACTGAAGAAGAAATCATTTCTAAATGGAAAGGTGGTATAAATGAGCCGACTGTGAGTATTTGTTGTTTAACTTATAATCACGATAAATATATTGCAGATACGTTAGACAGTTTTCTTATGCAAGAGACTGATTTCTCTTTTGAAGTAATCATAAATGACGATTGCTCTCAAGATAATACCGCAATGATACTTAAAGATTATGAAAATCGTTACCCTAATATCATAAAGCCTATTTATCAAGAAGCAAATCAATTGTCACAAGGTGTTGGTCCTCTTTCAGAATTTATTTTTCCTATAGCAAAGGGTCAATTTATAGCAATATGTGATGGAGATGACTTTTGGATTAGCTCTACTAAACTAAAAAATCAAGTTAATGAATTTTATAAAAATGACAATTTAACATTAGTTCATTCAGATGTTGGTCATTTAGTTAGTCTTTTTAAAAATGAGGATAGATTGTGCCTGGGAATAAACACTCTAACTAAGAGAATGATTATTTGCGGAGATATGAAAAAAGAATCTTGGCTTTCGTGCCCTATTTATACATGTTCGATGATGATTAAAAAAAATGTAATTAATGAATATCTTGAGTCAGGCATTACTGATAATCTTGGCATGGGTTCTGGGGACCGGGCTATGTATCTTTTTGCAGCTCAAAGAGGTGAGATTGGGTATTTAAAAGAAATAACGTCGGTGTATCGTGAAAATATCTCTTCTTTAACCAATTCTAATAAAAAAAATTTTATTGATTTTGCTATTGCAGTTAATAAGCTTATAGATTTTTCTCTAGATTATTTTTCTGCGAATAATGATCTAAGATATAGATGTTCTCAATTATCAAAGAATAGAATCTTTAAAGCGATATTAAAATTCGGCTCATTTAAAGATATAAAACGAGCCGGAGTGGGCGATGTGTTGTCACGCAGGAAGTTATTATTATTGTATGTTGCAAAGTCTATATTTATAGAGAAAATTTATTCAAATCATCTTCACTACAAAAGATTACTCAAGATATGGTTTTATTATTCAAAAAAGATAAATTATTAAGTGTATAAATACAGATTAAAAAAATTATGATTGATAAAAGGGCTTTAAATTCTCGCGGATTGATTCAATCAATGATGATAATCGGTTCAGCTCAGGGGCTTAGTATTTTGATGTCTATAATAAAATTAAAAGGAGTTGCAATTCTTTTGGGTCCGAGTGGTATTGGCCTTTTAGGGATTTATAATTCATTTTTAGCCATGATGCAGAAAAGTGCTGGCCTTGGGATGAAAATGAGTGGTGTTCGAGAAATTGCAGCATCAAGTGGGGAGGAAAACAAATTAAGTCTTGTTCGTCGTGTTTTATTTATAGCACACCTTTTGCAAGGATTAATTGCCATGATTTCTGTATGGCTTTTAAGAGAAAATATTTCCATTTGGCTTTTTGGAAAAATTGAGTTTGCCGAAGAGGTAGGTTTGATTGGATTAGCTATTCTCCTCGCGCTGCTAAGCTCTTCGCAAGTTGCTCTTTTGCAGGGAATGCGCAAAATTAATAACTTAGGTCGTATTACTGTTATTGGAGCTTTTGTAACATCTTTAACTGGTCTTTTTATAATATGGTTATTCGGTCAAAACGGGCTCATTTGGTTTGTAATTATTCAGCCACTAACTGCATTTATCGTTGCTACAAAATACACAAATAAATTACCGAAACCTTTAAATATAGAATATTCTATAAAAAATCAGTGGTCAATATGGAAATCATTGGCAAAGATTGGAATTGCTTTTATGCTGGGAGGCTTGATTTCAACCATCACAATATTAATCCTACGTAGCAAAATCTTGCAAGAGTTAGGGTTGGATGCTGCAGGTCACTTCGCAGCTGCATGGGGCCTAACTATGACATATATAGGACCAATGTTGGCAGCAATGGGAGCAGATTATTATCCAAGACTAACTGAAGTAATTAAAAACAAGTATGCTGCAATTAACCTTATGAATGACCAAGCTCAATTAAGTCTTTCTATTGGTGGTCCATTGCTGATCTTGTTGATAGGGCTTGCACCTTGGGTAATAACTCTATTGTACTCTTCAGAATTTTATCCAGCTGTTGCTCTACTTCAATGGCAAGCCTTTGGGAATATCTTTAAAATTCTAGTCTGGTCAATAGTTTTTTCTCATATTGCTGCCGGTCATTCTAAAACATTCTTTTTTTTAGATATAAGTTTTAATATAGTTTTCTTGTGTATTCTATGGCCCTTATTATTTTCATACGGAATACTTATAATTGGACCAGCATTTGCTATTGCAAATGGCTTTAGTCTTGTTTTAAATTTCATCTTTGCTAAAAAGTATTTAGGTTTTAAATGGGACCCGTTTACTTTAAAACTTCTCATATTGCAAACGGTCCTGGCTTCAATCGCTTTAATGTTTGCCTTGCAAGCCCCACTTATGGGGGCAATATTTTCTTTAACTATTGCTTCAATCACTGGAGTATTTGGTTTAAGAATTGTTGTATCAAAGATAGGGCAAAATGGCAGTTTTCCTAAAAAAATGTATTACATTTTTAAAAGAGTTAATTGGCCGATAAAAAACGATGCATAAAAATAAACTACATAAATCCATTTATATTTCTTTGATGACTAATTTGATATTAGGGGAGGCGTTTTGATAATAAGCCATAAGCATAAATTTATATTTATGCATTCTAGAAAAACTGCTGGCAGTTCATTAGCTACTAAATTGAATCGTCATTTAGGGCCTGATGACATCCAAATAGGGGCATGGATTGACACTATTGAATCGGGTGGAAGATTCAATAAGAACGCAATTATCAAGTCAGCTAATTATCCTTTTAAGATACTATTATCATCTTTAAAATATAGCTTTGCTGAAAGAAGGCTTGCTTTATCTCCAACCGCAATAAATTCTTCATTAAAACTTTATTATAGAAGCATCAGCAATGATGAATTAACAACACACTCAAGCGCAAAAGTGGTTAAAGAAAATTTTTCAGATATTTGGAATGAATATTTTAAGTTTGCCTTTGTAAGGAATCCTTTTAGTCATGCTGTCTCAGATTATTATTGGAGATTACATTTATGTGGCCAACCAAATATATCTTTTAAGGAGTTTATTTATAGATTATTTGATTTAAATCGATCAGATCCTGAGGGCATTAGACCACCAATAATTTCAAACTGGGAGATATATACTAACAACGATATTATTGATTTAGACTTCATTGGTTGTTTTGAAAGACTAGATGAAGACGTTAATAAAGTTTCAAATTTTATTGGTCTACCCCTAGCCAAAGATTTAAAGAAATCCAAAAGCAGTATTAGAACAAAAACCAAGTCTATTGAAGAGCATTATGATAAAGATTTAATTGAAAAAGTGAACATAATATATGAAAAAGAAATTAATCATTTTGGTTATTCGCCGTTTGAAGGCCCACCTTCTAAGTTTCAGCAACTACTAATATGGAATTAATGTATACTTGGCACCTTTTATCATGAAAATATTAAAAAATAAGCAAAAAGTAGTGTGTATAGGTCTGGGTAAAACTGGGACAACATCTTTTTCACAAGCTATGATTGAGTTAGGATATCGTCATTGCGGTCATGGTGCTAGGTTGCCTAAATTAGGTACTAGCTTAGGATTAGATCTTGGAATTAATTTAGCTTTAAGATATTACGATAGTTTTGATGACTTTCCTTGGCCATATTTATACAGAAAAATTTCATTAAAGTATCCAAATGCTAAATTTGTGCTAACTAGACGAAAAAGTTCGGAAGTTTGGCTAAAAAGTTTAGAGAAAGCTTATAGCCGAAAAGGTCCCACATATGAGAAGTTTGAAAACTATGGATATTTTTCAGTTTATCAAAATCCGCAACATCATGTTCGGTTATATGAAAGTCACCTTAATGCTGTAAGAAGTTATTTTTCAGGGTCACCCAAATTACTAGAAGTTTGCTGGGAAGATGGAGACGGATGGAACGAGCTTTGTGGTTTTCTTGGAAAAAATGTTCCTAAAACTCCGTTCCCAATAGCAAATAAAGCAACAAAAATAGATTATGAATTAGCTAGAGAAAAGGCTAATTCAGAACTGAAAAAAAAACTTATTGATTGATCATTGTTACAAGATTATTTAAAAAAAAGTATTAGGTTAAAATTTTTCAGTTAATCAAATATGAATGATTTTATTAAAAGTAGTAAATCAGTTGTGATCATTTCAACTCAAATATGGTCAGATAACTGGGTTTCTAAACATTGGATTGCGGTTTTACTTGCAAAACAAGGTTATAAAGTTTTTTTCATAGAACCGTTTAGAGGAATTTTTTTCAGAGGAGGGCGATTACGCGATCTATTTTTTGGACCAAAAATAAGAAAAATAAATGGAGTAAATATTGTATCTATTTCAACACTGCCAGGTTATTACAGAACTTCAGGCATTTTCCGTTCTTTTTATAAAGCCTTGATGTCACTGCAGATAAAAGCTCTTAACAAATTGATAGATATTAATTATCATCTTCTAACTTTTGATGGGCGATCCTTGCCTTTTATAAAAAAATTATCAAAGCCAAAAACTATTGGGTATTATTGTGTTGACCCTGTAAGCAGCGGATTCGAGAGGAAATATGGAGAGGTTGAATTAGCACATTATGTTGATATTAATATTGCCATATCTGATAACTGTGCAGATGATATGCAGAAAACCCTTAATATAAAACAGGTTTCAGTTCTCCCACACGGAATGTTGTTCAGTGAAGATAACTCAAAAAAAGGCGAAGATTTATTTAAAGAAATTGATAATCTTTCCAAAGGAAGTAAAAAATTAATTGGATATACAGGTTCAATACATGACACATATGTCAATTTTGATTATATTTATAAAGCAATTAAAGAATTCAAGAATAGTTATTGGATATTTGTTGGCCCATATAAAGGAAGTGATATAGCCGAAGACTCTTCTAATGCAATTAAACCAATATTGAATCATAAACGTACCTCTTTTATGGGGAATAGACCTGCTTGGGAGCTTGCTAACTATATTAAGGAATTTGATATTTGCTTGATACCATATAGAAATGATATTTTGAACGGATGGGAGAGAAGATCACCTGTCAAAATTCTTCACTATTTAAGAGAAGGTAAGCCAATTGTGTGTGCCGATGTTCCTGGAGTTTCCGCATATAAAGATCTAATCTATACTTATAATACATATGAAGAATTCTATAGAGCAATGAAGTCTGCATTATCTGAGAAAGATGATGATCCAATTATAGAAAAAAGAATAGAATTTACAAAAAATAGAGAGGCAGAAGTTATTCTTAAGGACTTAAAAAGTCTTTTAGGTATTAATAGTATTAAAGATTTCAGAGTTGAAACATCAAATTGAATAGTTCAAGGATTCCAAATTTATTCTTAGCTGGTGCGCCAAAATGTGGAACTACTTCTTTGGTAAATTGGCTTTCTTCAACTGGTAATGTTTTTGTACCTTTGGGTCGAGAACCTCATTTCTTTGCGAATGATATTTTTCCTGACAGAGTTTGTAATTCACTAAATAGATATCAAAATCTTTATAAACATGCCTCTAATGAATTTAAATATCTTTTAGATGGGTCAACAGGTTATCTTTCGTCTAAAGAAGCAATACCTAATATTCTTTCAATATGCCCAAATGCAAAATTCATACTTATGGTAAGAGATCCTTCAGAGATGGTCGTATCCCTTCATAGAGAGCGTGTCACAGAAGGAAGAGAAAAGATTCTATCTACAAGAGAGGCTTGGTCTAAATGTAATGAAAATCGTGAACTTGCTTTAAACTATAAGTTTCAATGTGACCTTGCAAATCAAATTAAAACAGCACAATCTTTAATAAGCTCTTCTAATTTGTTAATTCTTTCGTTGAAAGAACTTTCAGAAGAGCCTAAAAAAACATATGAAAAAATGATGGATTTTTTAAATCTTACAGTTTCTTCCTATCCAAGCTTTCAGATTTATGGCGAAGCAATTACAAGGAAATCTCTTTTATTACAATCTCTTATTTTCAGTGTAAAAAAAGTTCGTCAAAGACTAAATATTCCATCAGTTGGTGTTGGGCTATTTAAGTGGTTAGAGCAAAAAAATACTATTAAAAAAAGAGCTGTATTAAATGATCCTAAATTATTAAATGATTTAAAACTTGAGCTCAGTATTGTTCGCAACGAGTTGTTATCAATTTTAAAGGATAGAGATGAGTGTATTCTTGAAGAGCCTTTGTAAATAATAAGATAAATGAAAAATGTAATTTATTTAACTAGAACAGGCTTGCTCGAGCCTCTTGGTCAGAGCCAGGTGTTAAATTACCTTTTTGGATTGTCAAAAAAATTTTCAATTACGATAATTTCTAATGAGAGATTAGATGATTTAAAAGATATTGACAGGGTCTTAAGATTAAAAGAAAAATGTGCTAATCACAATATAATATGGCGTCCTCAAAAATATAGAAAAAGACCAAGATTTTTTGCTCAACTATTTAATATTCTTGCAATGACTTATGTGGTGTTAAAAGAGATTTTATCTGGAAGGGCAGATGTTATTCATGCCCGATCATATATACCCGCAACAGTGGCGTGGGTTCTTAATTTTTTTACATCAATACCCTTCATTTTCGATATGCGTGGTCTTTGGCCCGAGGAGTTGATTGTTTCTGGAAGGGTAATAAGAGGCTCTCTTGTTCATAAAGTACTAAAAAAAATAGAAACTCTCTTGCTCAGAGATGCTTCAGTAATTGTATCTTTAACCAATGTAGCATCATCCTATCTTAAGGAAAAATATCCTAATGAATTGGCTAACAAAAAAATTGTTGTAATTCCTACATGTACAAATTTAGATCATTTTAATGTTTCTCTTAATTCCAAGAATAGTTCAAACATATATGGCTGTATTGGTTCAATAACTTCAGGTTGGTTTAATACTGAATACTTATCAATTTTTATATCAACATTGTCCTTGCGAAGTCCTAATATAAATTTTGAAATTGTTACACGTGACAATGAAAGAGATGTACGAAAGGCTATTGATCCAAACAATAGTATTTTAGAGAAATTAAATGTTAAATCCTGCCAATTTGAAGATATGCCAAATGCAATACAATCACATGATATTTCTATGATGTTTTATGTAGGCGGTGAAATATCTGAGCTTGGCAGATCTCCAACAAGAATGGGGGAAGTCTTAGGCTGTGGACTTCCAGTCATTTCTAACAGGGGTGTAGGCGATGTTGAAAAAATCATACTTGAAAATAATGTTGGAATCATTGTGGAAGGCAAAAGTAAATCCCAAATGAAAGAGGCTGTTGAAAGCCTTGAAAAATTACTAACAGATCCTGATTTATCAAATAGATGTAGACGAACAGCTGAATCAATTTTTTCGTTAAAATCTGGTACAGAAGCATATAATAAAATATATTTTTCGATATTAAACATGGAAGATTTTTAATGTGTGGATTAACAGGAATTTTATGTTCTGAACCAAATAATAAGATTTCATTTAACGTTTCCAAGATGAATTCTTTTCTTACACACAGAGGTCCCGATGATGCTGGAATTTGGTATGAAGAAAATATTGGATTAGGTCATAGACGCCTTGCCATCCTTGATCTAAGTATCTCTGGTGCTCAACCAATGCATTCAAATTGTGGCAGGTATGTCTTAGCTTATAATGGCGAAGTCTATAACCATCATGAAATAAGGAATCAACTTAAAAAAGAGGATTCATCTATAATTTGGCGTGGGCATTCTGATACTGAAACACTTCTTGCTGCTATTTCGCAATGGGGTCTTGATGAGACATTAGTTCGTGCTCATGGCATGTTCGCTCTTGCTATGTGGGACCGTAAAGAAAATCGTTTAAGTCTCGCTAGAGATAGAATGGGTGAAAAACCTTTATATTGGGGATGGGCTGGTAGTGATTTAGTCTTTGGATCTGAAATAAAGTCACTAAGAGCTCATCCGGAATTTTCTTCAGAAATTTGTCATAAGGCTTTATCACTATATTTATCATATATGTATGTTCCTGCACCAAGAAGTATCCATCCTAATATTTTTAAGTTAGAACCAGGAACAATCCTTGATGTTGATAAAAATTTTTTATTAAAGCCTCCACAAAATCCAATTAGGCCAGGTGAAAGTTATGGAAGTATAAGCATTAGGAGATATTGGTCCCTAAATGAAGAGATTGAAGTAGGCGCTGAAAATCAAATTGTAGATCAAGTTACAGCAATTTCTATGCTTGAAAACGTTTTATCAAAAGCAGTTGAACGTCAGATGATTTCAGATGTTCCATTGGGCGCCTTCTTATCAGGTGGGATAGATAGTTCTATGATTGTTTCTCTGATGCAAAAGCAGAGTATTAAACCTATTAAAACATTTACTATAGGTTTTGAAGAAGCGCATTTTGATGAGTCGCCTTATGCAGCAGCAGTTGCAAGTCATTTAGGAACTGAACACGAAAAATTAATGGTTACAGAAAAACAAGCAAGAGATGTTATTCCCGATCTTCCTGAACTTTATGATGAACCATTTGCAGACTCTTCACAAATACCAACTTATCTTGTTTGTCGTGCAGCAAGACAGAATGTCACAGTTGCATTATCAGGAGATGGCGGTGATGAATTATTTGGGGGTTATTCAAAATATTTGTGGGGTCCAAACGTATGGGATCGCTTTAAATATATGCCATATTCTATGCGATGTATTCTCGGAAATTTAATTAATGTTATTCCTATAAATATATTGAACCAAGCAGGTCAAATAAGTTTTAAAAAAATATCAAATAATAAAAATCAAAATATACTGGGCGATAAGTTACATCGTTTAGCAGACCGTCTTAAAAAAGTTAAAACAAATGATGATTTATATAGATCGTTGATAACAGAATGGCCAATCTCTTCCGGTATTTTAAAGAATATTTCAGAACAATATCCTTGCCAACTAGATGATCCATTGCCAAAAATTGATTACAATCATCCGGCTATACATATGATGATACAAGATACGCGAAGCTACTTACCAGATGATATATTATGCAAAGTAGATAGAGCAGCAATGGGAGTTAGTTTAGAAGTAAGAACACCTTTTCTTGATCCCGAGGTTATAAAATTATCTGCTAGCTTACCTTTAAACTTTAAAATCTCTAATGGAGAGAGTAAATGGATTTTAAGACAAATTTTATATAAGCATGTTCCTCAATCAATAATTGATCGCCCAAAATCAGGTTTTGGTATCCCAATTGGTATATGGCTGCGTGGACCATTGCGTGAATGGGCAGAAGACTTATTGTCATATGATCGAATAAGTAATGAAGGCTTTTTTAATCCAGATATTGTCAGTAATATCTGGAAGGATCATATTTCTGGTAGAAGAGATTGGACTACAAGGCTATGGGCAATATTAATGTTTCAAGCGTGGTACGCAAGACAATTATGAATATTCTTCTTTTATCACGTTATACCCGGTTAGGAGCATCAAGCAGACTTCGTACAATGCAATATTTGCCCGATTTAGCTTCTAATGGTTTTAAAATTGAATCTGTTCCATTTTTTGATGACATATATTTAAGAGAGCTATATAAAGGGGATAGAAATAATATTTCAATAATTAAGTATTTGTTTGAAAGAATCGGAAAAATAATGAAATATTCGTCTGCAGATTTAATATGGATTGAAAAAGAAGCCCTGCCTTGGATTCCTTGGTTTATTGAAGGTTCTTTACTGCCAAAGAATGTTCCAATTGTTACTGATTATGATGATGCAGTTTTTCATAGATACGATATGCACAAAAGAAAATTAATAAGAACGATGCTCAGCAGTAAGATTAAAAAAATTATGAAAAATTCGTCTTTGGTGATATCGGGAAATTCTTATCTTAATAGCTATGCAATTAATGCTGGTGCAAAAAAAACATTCATAGTTCCTACTGTGGTTGATCTTAATACATATAATTTTAAAGAAAAATCTTTAGATAAAAACATTGCGTGTGTTGGATGGATTGGTACACCACAAACATGGCAGGAACTTGCACATCCTATTCATCAAATTTTAAGTCCAATTCTTAAAAAAAATGGTGCGATATTTAGAGCAATTGGAGCAAGCATGGAACCAAGTATAAATGATACTCTTGAGATAACTCCCTGGACGGAAGAATCTGAAGTTAAACTAATTCAAAGTATGGACATAGGTGTGATGCCGCTTCCTGATAATCCTTGGACTAGAGGTAAGTGCGGATACAAGTTGATACAGTATATGGCGTGCGGTCTTCCAGTTGTTGCATCATCTGTTGGAGTGAATTGTGATATTGTTGAAAACGGTATCAATGGTTTTTTAGTAGATAATGATGATGACTGGCAAAAAGCTATTGAAAAATTACTAAATGATCCTGGTTTACGAAAAGAAATGGGAAAGGCAGGTAGAAAAAAAATAGAGCAACAATTTTCACTTCAAACATGGGGACCTCGTGTTGCTAAAATGTTTGAAGATGTTTGCAATTAATAGATTTTTAAAAGCTAAAAGTAAAAAAATATTCATATCTTTAAATTCATATGAAATATAATATATTCCTTTAAGGAGTTATAAGGCTTTGTTAACATATTTTGGTACATACATTACATTACTATCTTCAGCTTGGGCTGGAAGAAATGCTAAAGCAATTAGAATAATTCTTTATTGGATAATACTTATTGGATTATCAGTTTTTGTTGGTTTCCGTGTAGATGTTGGATGTGATTATGGAACTTATCAAAATCATTATGCATTTGGATCAGAAAGAGCATTTGCACAGGCTCTTTCAGGCCAAGATCCTGGTCATTGGTTGTTAATAAGCTTCTTAAATTACTATGGTTTTCATTCACAATCTTTGAATATTGTTGCTTCTGCATTATTTTTTATTGGACTTCATTCTCTAGCTAAACGACAACCTGATCCTCTTGCTTTTATTGTTTTATGTTTTCCAATTCTGATAATAAATATGCCAATGGCCGCTACTCGTCAATCAATTGCTATTGGTTTTATGTGTTTAGCATATACTGCTTTAATTGATCGACGAAGAGTATTTTTTGCAGTTTGGATATTTTTCGGAGTCTTATTTCATTCAAGCATTTTAATATTCTTACTTTTAGTTCCGTTTATAAAAAGAAATTTTAACTTTCGTAATATATTTATAGGACTTATTTTCATAATTCCAGTTATAGCAATTATTCTTCAAACTGAAGCAGCAGAATTAGCAAATAGTAGATATATTCAAGGTGGATCAGAGGCGGCAGGAGCTGCATTTAGACTAGGTATTTTAACTTTAAGTGGCGCCTACTTTTTGTTTAGGCTTGCTCCATCTTGGCGCAAACAATTTCCCTATGATTACAAATTGGCTCTTATGGGTTCATGGATGATGGTAAGTTTTTTTGTTTTATTTTTTATATCTAGTGTAATTGGTGACAGATTTGGATACTATCTTATTCCAATTCAAGCAATGATATTTTCTAGAATACCTTATTTAAAACTTGGCAGATTAAGACAAATACATTCGTTCATTCCATATGCCGGACTTACTTTAGTTTTTTTAGTTTGGACAATGACCTCATGGCATTTCTCTCAGTGTTATATTCCTTACAGGTTTGGCTTCGATTAAGAATGAGTCATTTTATTTATAGAGGTATATTAATTTGAATTATCGAGCTGAAATAGATGGGTTACGCGCTCTGGCAGTAATTCCAGTAATATTATTTCATGCAGGATTTGAAATATTTGGCGGTGGGTTTGTTGGAGTAGATGTTTTTTTTGTAATTAGCGGATATCTAATTACTTCAATAATAATTAATGATATTGAGAAAGAAAGATTCAGTATTATAAATTTCTATGAAAGGCGAGCCAGAAGGATATTGCCTGCACTATTTTTCATAATGTTAATTACCATTCCATTTGCATGGATGTGGATGATACCAACTCAATTGAGTGATTATTCGCAGAGCCTAATTGCTGTTAGTTTATTTGCTTCTAATATACTTTTTTGGAGAGAGAGTGGTTATTTTGATGCTGCAGCTGAAGAAAAACCTTTACTTCATACCTGGAGCTTAGCTGTTGAAGAACAGTATTATCTTTTATTTCCCGTTTTTTTATTTTTTGCTTGGCGCTTTGGTAAAAACAAAGTTTTTTGGGCAATAGTTTTTATTGCTGCAATAAGCTTGATAATAAGTGAGTTAGGTTGGCGAAAATATCCATCTGCAAATTTTTATTTGGCACCTGCTCGAGCATGGGAGCTTTTAGCAGGATCAATGGCTGCATTTATTATTCAGAAGAAAGGTATTCAGAAATCGAATTTATTAGCCTTTATTGGTCTGTCTTTCATACTTGTTTCTGTCTTTATTTTCGATAAATCAACTCCTTTTCCAAGTTTATACGCTATATTGCCAGTGGTTGGAGTTTTTCTCATAGTGCTTTACGGTGACAAAGAAACATTGGTTGGAAGACTGCTAGGTAATAAAATATTGGTTGGAATTGGTTTAATAAGTTATTCGGCATATTTATGGCATCAACCAATATTTGCTTTTACTCGAATACGTTTACTTAATTACCCCTCAGATTTATTAATGATATTTTTATGTTTGATTTCAATTTTTTTAGCTTACTTTAGTTGGAGATATATTGAAAAACCCTTTCGAAGTAAAAACATTGTAAATAAAAAGCAAATATTAATATTTAGCTTATCAGGCGTATTATTTTTTACTTCTATTGGGTTTTTGGGACATTTTGGCGTAATTAAATCTAAATTTAAGGCTGCAACTTTTGCGAATTGGCGTGATGAAAGTTTATGTATTGTTTCAAAAACAACTGATTTTGATTTAGTAAAAGATGAAATGAAAGAGAGATGCCACAGTCCTAAAGGCAATAATAATTTCATATTAATTGGAGATTCACATGCAGAGTCATTAAGCAAGAATCTCAGGCTAATGATTGAAAAAAGAGGTGGAAATTTAATTACCCTGTTACATAATGCATGCCTTCCAGTTCCAGGAACATCACGTTATCCTTTCCAGCAAAAATGTGTAGAAAATAAAGAAGCGTATTGGAAATTTATTCAATCATCTAATGCAACGGTGATTTTGTCTGCAAGATGGCGACTGCATTTAGAAGGCCCAAGATTCAATAATTTAGAGGGAGGTGTTGAATATGGAAATAATAGTCTCAATTCAGTAATATCATCAGATAAAAATATTTTTAAATATACTGAGCAGTTTTTTGAAGAATCTTCAATAAAGAACTCTATTATTATTGTTAACCAAATTCCCGAAGCTGGCTGGAATGTACCGAATCGCAATGCAAGAATGAAAGAATTGCATGGCGTTCAAGCAGATATTACAACATCTTATAAAGTATATGAAGATGCTAATCTAAGAGTAAATGATATGTTTAATAGATTAATGAATAATTCCAGAATAAAAGTAATTAGCACAGAAAAATTGGTTTGTAACACATTATATGAAGAAAGATGTTTAAATACATTGAACGGAAAATCACTTTATAGAGATGATGATCATCCTAGTCCCTTATACGTCGAATTAATTGTTAGGGAAATAGAAAATATAACCAATTTCAATTAAATGAATCGTACTTATATTTAAAAAATCTAATATAAAAATGCAGCCTCAAAGTAATTCAAATTCAAACTCAAGAAAGATTAAGATAGTTTTCCTTGTAAATGATTTGAACTTTTTTTGTTCTCATCGACTTCCAATTGCTGAAGAGTCAAAATCAAGAGGTTTTGAAGTTGTAATTGGATATGGTGAATTAGGAGGCACTGAACCTAAATTACTTGAAGACAAAGGTTTTAAACTTAGATTTGTACCAATGGAAAGAGGCGGTAAAAATTTATTTAAAGACTTGAAAACCCTTTTTTATATTTGGAAATTATTTAAATCTGAAAAACCTAATATTGTTCACCTAATTACTATTAAGCCTTACCTTTATGGCGGCATAGTAGCAAGATTGACTAGAGTTCCAAGTTTAGTTTCAGCTGTTTCAGGTCTTGGCACAATATTTATTCAGCAAGATTTTAGAGCCAAATTTCTAAGATTTATGTTATATCCGGCCTACAATTTTGCTTTTAATCATAAAAATCAAATAGTGATAGTTCAAAATAATGAAGATGCAAAATTGCTTTCATCATGGGGTGTTCTTAATCAGAAAAAGGTTAAATTAATTAGAGGTTCGGGAGTAAAATTAGATGAATTTGTTGATCTAAATGAATATGACTCAACTCCGATAGTTTGTTTTGCAGCTCGCTTTTTGATTGATAAAGGTCTGTATGAATTTATCTCTGCAGCTCAAATTCTTCGGCAAAGAGGATTAAAGGCTCGATTTTATTTAGTTGGCGGTTTAGATGAAAAAAATAATACAGGCATATCGGCACAAGATCTTAGAAAGATAGAAGAGAGTGGCAATGTAGAGGTGCTTGGTTTTTGTGAAGATATTCCAAAATTGTATGCTAAATCACATATCATATGCTTACCATCTTATCGAGAGGGCCTTCCAAAAGCTCTTATTGAAGCTGCTGCAGCAGGAAGAGCTGTTGTTACAACAAATGTTCCTGGATGTCGTGATGCTATTGAACCAGATGTTTCTGGACTGCTTGTACCAGTCATGAATAAAAAAGCTTTGGCAGATGCAATTCAAGATTTGATTGAAAATCCAGAAAAAAGAAGAAGCATGGGTAAGGCAGGTCGAATGCTTGCTGAAAAAGAATTTAGAATTGAAAAAATTGTTAATGATCATATCGATATTTATAAAGAATTAATCTAATAGTATTCTTCAACAAAGATTGTATTCATTCAATAAGTGGTGATTATAATTTTAATTTAATGTAATAATTCAACTTATGGAAAAAATTTTAATTATTGGAAGCGATGGTCAGGTTGGTCAAGCACTTATCAAAGTTGCTCATAATTATGGTATGCCTGTTAGTGCTCTCAATCGCAACTCTTTAGATATAACTAATCCTAAGGAAATTAATGAAGTTTTTGCTAAAAGTAATCCCAGTATAGTTATTAATGCTGCAGCATATACAAAAGTTGATCAGGCAGAAACAGAAAAAGATCTTGTATATGAAATTAATGCTTTTGGGTCAAAAAATCTTGCTTTAGCATGCGAAGAGTTTGGGGCTGTTTTAATTCATATTTCAACTGATTATGTTTTTTCAGGAAATAAGCTAACTTCTTATAATGAAAATGATATTGTTGATCCAACATCCATTTACGGCAAAAGTAAGCTAATGGGCGAAGAATTTGTAAGAAGTATCTGCATTCGCCATATTATTCTTCGCACATCCTGGGTGTTTAGTCATAGTAGAAATAATTTTGTATCGACAATGTTGCGTTTGGCTAAAATGCATGACGAAATTAAGGTTGTCTCAGATCAAATTGGTTCCCCAACCTCTGCAAACGGTATCAGCGAAACAATTTTTAAAATTACAAAAGAAATCTTAGATGATAATTACAGATTTACATCATGGGGGACTTATCACTATTCTGGTTTCCCATATGTATCATGGCATCAATTTGCTTTAAAAATTTTTGAAAGTGCTAAATTGAATAAAACTATGATAGTTCATCCAATAAAATCTAACCAATACTCAACAAATGCATCAAGGCCTTTAAATTCGTGTTTAGACTGTAAGTTAATTAAAAAAACTTTTAAAATTGAGCCCGATGACTGGCAAAAAGAACTTTTAAGTATTACTGATAATTTAGAGGATTTCGAAAGAACATGAAGAGAAATAATACAATGACACAAAAAATTCTTGTTACAGGTGGTGCTGGTTTCATTGGGTCTGCTGTTGTTCGCTATCTCATAAAGGAGGGATATTATGTTATTAATGTGGATAAATTAACTTATGCTGGAAATATAGATTCACTTGCTGAAGTTATAGATAGTGATTTTTATTCTTTTGAACATGTCGATATATGTAATTCAAAACTTATCACTGAAATTTTTAATAAGCACAAACCAGACAAAGTTATGCATTTAGCAGCAGAGTCTCATGTTGATAGGTCTATTGATGGGCCTATGACATTTATAGAAACAAACGTATTGGGTACGTCTATTCTTTTAGAGACTGCTAAAGAATATTGGCATAGTTTAGATTTTCAAAAACAAAGAGGATTTAGATTTCATCACATCTCAACCGATGAAGTTTTTGGAGATTTGGAAGGGCCAGATAATTTATTTACAGAAGACACCCCTTACATGCCTAGTTCACCATATTCAGCTAGCAAGGCTTCTTCAGATCATCTAGTTAGGGCATGGCACAGAACATATAATCTACCTGTATTAATAACTAATTGCTCAAATAATTATGGTCCATATCACTTCCCAGAAAAATTAATTCCTTTAGTTATTGTAAATGCGCTTCAAGGAAGGCCTTTACCAATATATGGAAAAGGTAATCAAGTGCGCGATTGGCTTTATGTTGAAGATCATGCCAAAGCCCTAATCAAAGTTTTAATGCATGGTGAAATTGGTGAAACCTATAACATAGGAGGCCATAATGAAAAACGAAATATAGATGTTGTAAATAAAATATGTAATTTGCTTGAGGAATTGCACCCAAAAAAACCAAAAGGCATAAAAAATTATATTGATTTAATAACGCATGTGGATGATAGACCGGGTCACGATATACGCTATGCTATTGATGCATCAAAAATTAAGCAGACTCTTGGCTGGGTTCCTGAAGAGTCCTTTGACACCGGCCTAAGAAAAACCGTAGAATGGTATCTTGCTAATCAAAGATGGTGGAAACGTGTTCAAGACGGAAGTTATTCAAAGATTAGCATAAAGTGATAAGTTAAAAATCTAAGTAGCAGGAAAATACATTAAAAATTTATGAAAGGTATAATATTGGCTGGTGGTTCTGGTTCACGCTTAAAGCCTGTAACTAATTCCGTTTCAAAGCAACTACTACCAATATATGACAAGCCAATGATCTATTACCCATTGAGCATCTTGATGTTATCTGGAATTAAAGAAATTTTAATTATTTCAACACCTCAAGACACACCAAGATTTCAACAACTGCTTGGTAATGGAAATAATTGGGGCATAAGTTTAAGTTATGCCATTCAGCCAAAACCAGAGGGAATAGCACAGGCTTTTATAATTGGTGAAAAATTTATTAATGGTGACAGCTGCGCATTAGTTTTAGGCGATAACCTTTTTTTTGGACAAGACCTACAAAAATCTTTACAAAAAGCTGCGAGTAAGATTCATGGAAGCACCGTATTTGCATATCCTGTTAATGATCCAGAACGTTATGGAGTGGTAAACTTTGATCAAAATAATACAGCTGTGGCAATAGAGGAAAAACCTAAGCTACCTAAGTCACGTTATGCTATTACTGGATTGTATTTTTATGATAAGCAAGTTGTTGATATTGCTAAGACTGTAAAACCCTCAAATAGAGGAGAACTTGAAATAACAGATGTAAATAATATGTATCTTTCTAAGGGAGATTTATCTGTAGAAGTTATGGGTAGAGGAACCGCATGGTTAGACACTGGCACTCATGATTCAATGTTAGAAGCTTCGTCATTTGTTCAGACTATTGAAAAAAGACAGGGTTTAAAAGTATGTTGTCCAGAGGAAATTGCCTGGCGTCAAAATTGGATAAGTGACAAAGAATTAACAGCCCTTGCTAAACCATTGCTTAAAAATGACTATGGAAAATATTTAGAAGAAATATTATGTTTTTAATAATAGTTATGAGCTTTATAGCATTAAATATAATTATAAATAGATATTAGAAATGAATTTTATTAAAACCTCTCTAGAGGGTGTTATTGAAATAAACCCAAAAGTACATGGTGATCATAGAGGTTTTTTTCTTGAAACATGGTCGCATGAGCGTTACAAGGAAGTTGGTATAAATGAAAAATTTGTACAAGACAATCACTCTCGCTCCAGTCGTGGAGTCCTTCGTGGCATGCACTATCAACTTAAGCATTCTCAAGGCAAGCTTCTTCGAGTTGTAAATGGTGAGGTCTTTGATGTTGCTTTAGATATTAGGATAGGTTCTCCTACATTTGGAAAAGCCGCTTGGACAACATTAAGTTCTAAAAAAAATAATCAATTCTATATACCGCCGGGATTTGCTCATGGTTTTTTAGTCATTAGTGATATTGCTGACTTTGAATATAAGTGTACGGATTATTATTATCCTGAAGATGAGGGAGCTATCCGATGGGACGATCCTTCATTAGACATACCATGGCCAAATATTAAACCAATCTTGTCAAATAAAGATATCCAAGCAAGATTTCTCAATGACATACCGCAAGAAGAGTTGCCAGTATTTTGCAAATAAAGATTAATGATAAAAATTAACAATATAAGTAAAGAATTCCCATACTTAGTTTTTAAAGAAAAATATGATGAATCTTTAAAAGCTAGACAAAAAAATATAGAAGCCTTATGTATATCATCCTACTCACAAATAGATGAAGAGGTGAATGCCAGGTTTGTAAATCTTAAAATTATTAATAACAAAGAATTTATTTTTTTTTCTAATTATAATTCGCCTAAATCTTTCGAATTTTATGACCATAGCCAGATTTCAGCTTTGATATATTGGAATAGCATTAATGTGCAGATTAGAATGAAAGCACATATAAAAAAAACAAATAGAGATTTTAATCAAGTTTATTTTGCTAAAAGAGACATGAAGAAAAATGCCTTGGCAATTTGTTCAAATCAATCTAGTGTTATTAACTCCTATGAGGACATGCAAAAAAATTATGAACATTCTCTTAGTCAAGATAATTTAAAAAAGTGTCCTGATTATTGGGGTGGTTTCTCTTTTACACCTTATTATTTTGAATTTTGGGAAGGTCATGAATCACGGCTTAATAAAAGAGAGTTATATCAACTTAAAAACAGTGAATGGGTCCATAGCTTTCTTCAGGCATAAAACATTTGCGAAATTAATTAATTAGTATAAAATTCCAATAAATTATGCAGTATAACTTCGCTAGTATTATCTTAATTGATTAATTAATATTTTTACGTAACTTGTTCCTTATTGGTATCCATCATAACTAATTCAAATAAAAATAAAACTCCCATTAATAGTAAAATTAAGGCTGCTGAAGTCTTGCTCATAGATAGTCAAGGTGAAAAAAAGGGAATTGTTTCAATAGCAGACGCTTTGGAGGCAGCGAGTAATGAATCTTTAGACTTAGTCCAAGTCTCATCATCTGAATCAAATCCTATAGTTTGCAAGTTACTTGACTATGGTAAGCATCTTTTCGATAAGAAAAAAAATACCTCATCTTCTAAAGTAAAAGTAAAAAGGAATACTACAAAAGAGATTAAGTTTAGACCGTCTACTGATATAGGCGACTATAATATTAAATTAAAAAAGATTAAAAGCTTTATTCTTGACGGAGATAAGACTAAAATATCTATCCGATTTAGAGGTAGAGAGATTTTAAATAGTGACATGGGCCTTAATTTATTAAACAAACTGAGAATAGAGTTGGAAGATATTGCTCAAGTTGATCAAGAGCCTTCCTTGGAAGGGCGGCAATTGCTTATGGTGCTGTCCCCTTTAAAAAAGAAATAAACTTAAATATTATAGAAAATAATTATGGGATATAAATTAAAAACACATTCTGGAGCTGCAAAGCGTTTCAAGAAATCTGGTTCATCCATTAAAAGTAAAAGTGCTAATAGAAACCACATCCTTACAAAACAATCTACAAAAAGAAAAAGACACAACAGGGGCCTAAATAAGTTGACCGGAACAGTTCTAAAAATGGCTTCTAAACTTATTAATAGGTAAAAATTATGCCAAGAGTAACAAAATCAGTCACAGCAAAAGCAAAACATAAGAAGATACTAAGTGCAACTAAAGGACACTATGGTGCAAGAAGTAGATTATTTAGAACTGCAAAGCAATCTAATATCAAATCTTTACAGTATGCATTTAGAGATAGAAAGAATAAAAAGAGATCCTTTAGGTCTCTTTGGATAGCAAGAATTAATGCTGGAGCAAGAGAACAAGGCGTGTCGTATTCAGTTCTGATAAACTCTTTACTAAGAAAAGATATTGCTTTAGATAGAAAAATTCTTTCTGACATAGCGATTACTGATTCTGCAACTTTTGAGAAGATTGTAAAAACAGCTATTAGCTAAACATACCACTTTAATGTCAGTAAAAAACGACATTTTATCCCCAAGATTGAATAAGGATAAAGGTGCTATCCATCCGATAAATCATATGAAAGATTCAATTTTGAATCTCTTAACCTCTTTTGGATTTGAAATTTTAGATGGCCCTGAAATAGAATCAGAAGAATTAAATTTTGATATGCTTAATATTAAAAAATCCCATCCTGCAAGGCAGATGCATGACACCTTTTATGTTGAAAGCAAGTCAAAACTTCTAAGGACTCATACGTCGCCTGTTCAAATCAGAGGCATGCTTGACAATGAGCCACCACTAGCATTTATTTCTGGTGGAAAAGTCTATAGAAAAGATGACGACGCAACCCATCTACCAATGTTTCATCAGGTAGAAGGCATATATGTTAATGAGGATGTCAATTTTACTCAACTTAAAGAACTAATTTATAAAATTATTCACTCACTTTTTGGTGAAGATGTTAAATTAAGGTTTAGACCCTCATATTTTCCATTTACCGAGCCTTCGGCTGAGGTTGATATTTTGTCAAAAGAAGGTAAGTGGCTAGAAATACTTGGGTGTGGATTGGTGAATCCAATTGTTTTGCAAAATTGCAATATAGATTCTAAAAAGTATAGTGGTTTAGCATTTGGTCTAGGTATAGAAAGAATAGCTATGTTAAAGCATGGGATAATAGATATTAGAGAATTCTATAAGTCTAATTTAGATTTTTTGAGCCAGTTCAAATGAAGATAGCATATAGTCATTTGGCCCAATATCTGCCAGATAATCCATCTATTGAGGAGTTGTCTAATAGCCTATTTCAACTTGGTCATGAACACGAAATTGAAGACAATATTTTTGATATGTAATTCACTCCTAATAGAGGAGATTGCCTTTCTATAAATGGTTTGTTACGTGATCTGGCAACTTTTTATACTATTGACCTAAATCAAGCCATATATACCAAACAAATTGAGGAACTTCAGATAGATTTTGAAAATCTATCAGAGCATACTTGCCCTAAAATATCATTTCTTAAATTAGAAGTTGAGGAGATACCTAAAGTATATAAAAAATCTTTAGGTAATTATTTTTCTGATCTTGACTTAAAAAAAAATAATTTTTTTACAGATGTTTCTAATTATCTTTCCTATGAAACAGGACAGCCAACCCATTGTTATAATGCGCATGCAATCAATAATAAATTAATATTTGATGATGTAGAGAAACAGGAAGAATTTGAAACCTTAATTGATAAAAAAATTACTCTTAATGGTAAAAATGCAGTTTTTACATTAAATAATAAAGTTATTAATCTTGCAGGAGTAATGGGTGGCAAGAGTACCGCATGCTCAGATGAGTCCAAGTCAGTTATAGTTGAATGTGCATACTTTAAACCAGAGGCAATTATAGGTAAGTCTGTAAAATATGATATTCATTCAGAGGCATCCCATAAATTTGAAAGAGGTGTTGACTATGACTGCCATGAGAGTGTTCTTAGAAGATTTATTGAAATTGTAGATCAGCATACTAGAATAAAAAAAATATCAATGATTTCATACAAATACAAAGAAAACCCAGCTCATCGAATTCCTGTCGATGTTCATAAAATTAATAAAATTATTGGGATCAATTTAACTGAAATTGCTTATTTAGATTACCTTTCAAAGCTTGGGTTTATTTCTAAGGATGGTTTTATAAAAGTTCCATCATTTAGAACTGATGTTAGAACTCAAAATGATTTAGCTGAAGAAATAGCAAGAGTCATTGGTTATAACAATATTCCAAGATCAGAAATAGTTATTTCTAATAATAATAGAAGTAGATTAAGGTTCGATGATATTGAAAATAAATTAAGATACTTTCTTTTGGATCATGGTTTTTATGAGGTTATAAATCCGCCATTTGTTAATATTGCTTCAGACAAAGCAATTAAAGTCGACAATCCACTTGACTCAAATAGAGAATTCTTAAGAACAAATATAACTAATTCATTGATTGATAATCTATTATTTAATGAGAGAAGACAAAAAGACTCAATAAAATTATTTGAGATATCAGATATTTATACATACAGAAATAATCAAATTAATAAAACAAGAAAACTTGCTATCATTGCAAGTGGAAGAGCTGGCCATAATTATGAAGATTTCTCAAAAAAAATAAATAAGGAGTACTTAACTAAAGTATTCAATAAAGCTTTACCTAGTGAAAATTTTAACTTTAAAATTATTAATAGAGATTCTCTTAGTACAAAAATAAAAAATGAAATTGTTGTCAGCGAGAATAATATTAATAGTTTTTCTTCTCAATTATTAGATTATAACCAAAAGGTGAAATCCCCTGAAAAATTTAGGCAATATTCACCTATTTCTGAATTACCATACTCAAAAAGAGATATATCATTTTCAGTCAAAGAGTATCAAAATTGCAAGCGTTTAGAAAACTATATTTTTCAGTTTAAAGATGAGCTCTTGAAAGATGTTTTTGTATTTGATTACTATAAAAATGAAAAAAATAATGAGATTAAAATTGGTTTTAGATTTGTTTTTCAGTCGCCAATATATACTATTACAGACAAAGAAGTTAATAGTCTTATTAATGATATAATTATTGGGACGACTAAAATAGAGGGTATTTCAATTCCTGGATTAAATTAGAATGCACTTTAACTATTTATATTAAAATAAATTATGAAAAAAATAACATTAATAACATTAATAACAGTCAGCACACTTAATTTGAATTCTCAATCATTGGATGAAGATTTTTTAAATAGCTTACCTGACGATATTAAAAAAGATCTAGTCGCAAAGAATTCGCAGCAGGGGCTTAATACTCAAGAAACTTATAGACCTTATTTATATTCTTCTAAACTCAGTCAAGTCGAAGAACTTCTTGATCTTAAAGATAGGCTTGAACTTGACTTATTAGAGCTTGAAAGGCGATTAAACTCTGGTAATAATTTAAGTATCGATGATGGCTTAAATCTATACGGCTTAGATTTTTTTAACACCTTTCAGACAACATTTATGCCAATAAATGAACCAAATCCCGATTCAGGATACTCGCTAGATGTTGGTGATATTTTGGAAATTCAATTAGTTGGCCAAAATAATTATGTTGAAAACTTTTCTATATCACGTGATGGCTCTATAAGTCTTCCAGATATTGGTAAAATTAAGATTGCTGGACTTTCATTAAATGAAGCTATTTTATTAATCAAGTCAAAAGTTAATGCTGCTTTTATTGCAACTCAGGTATTCATCACTTTGGCTGAAATCAGAGATGTCAATATTTTGATATCTGGTAATGCCAAGAATCCAGGAATATATACATTGACTGGCAATTCTAATATTTTGCATGCAATGTCTGCTGCTGGTGGAATTAGTGAGTTTGGTTCATTAAGGGAAATTAGCCTTATACGAGACGGTAAAACTATCGAATCGTTAGACTTATACAATATATTAATAGAAGGTAAATATAATTTAGAAAAACGTTTAAGATCAGGTGATGTGGTATTTGTCCAGCCAAGAAAAAATATTGTTACTATTGATGGAGCAGTCCATAGACCTGGCATGTATGAGATTCTAGAAAATCAAAATCTTGATTCTATTATAAATTATGCTAATGGAATGAAATATACCGCTGATAGAGAGAACATTTCTCTTGAAAGGATTCTTGATGGATCTTTAAAAACTATACCAATAGTTAATGAGATTCAATTCAAAAAAATAACAGCGAATGATGGAGACTTAATCTATATAAGAGAATTTCCCTATAGGACGGCAAAAATACATGGAGCTGTTGTTAAACCTGGGTCATATATAATGGCTGAAGGTGAAACCGTTTCTAATTTAATACAAAAAGCCGGGGGTTTTACTAAAGATGCTTATCAGTTTGGAGCTGTGTATCAAAGTGAAGACGCAAAAAAAATTAACATCAAGGCTAAGGAAGTTCTCTATGAAGATTTTTTGGATAACATCATTGCAATAAGTCAGCAAAATATAGGTGATGGCTTTGATCTAACACCAGTTTTGAAACTAACTAAGGAAATAAAAAATACTGAATCTAATGGCAGAATTGTTATAGATTTGCTTGATGATAACTACATAGATATGTCCAATGTTAAAGAGGGAGATGAACTTTTTATTCCTGAAATAACTAATGTTGTTTATGTTTATGGAGAAATTTCTGCTGAAGGCGCTGTCATGTTCTCACCCAATAAAGGAGTAGAGCACTTCATAAATAAATCAGGTGGCTATAAAAAATTTGCTGACAAAAAATCTATTTACATACTTCACCCAAATGGTGAATCTCAGCTTTTTAGAAAAAATAGAAATATTTTTGAAAGCTCGCCACTTAGCGAATCAAAGATTTATCCAGGGTCTATTATATTTGTTCCTAGAGAGCTTGATGACTCAACACCCAGAAGATTAGCAGCTCAAGCATATGTTTCAATTCTTGGTAACCTGGGTATCGCTCTAGCATCTTTGTCAAGCATTAATAATAACTAGTAGAGATGAATGAAAAAGTTTTACGGGTTAAAACTAACTAATAAATTTTTATTTTTAATATTTTTTATAAACAGCATCTATGCAGATAGTTTTAAATATAATTTATATAATAACCATGGTGTAGTTGGGTTAATTAATATCCCAACAGCCAGATCTTATAATGAGGGTGTTCATGGTGTCACAATTTATAATGGAACACCGGACCAAAAAATCACACTTTCTTCAAATCCTTATGAGTGGCTTGAAGCTTCTTTTTTTTATACTAATCTTCAGGGCTTACCTTATCCTGGGTTTGAATATCAAGACTATAAAGATAAAGGATTTAATTTAAAGTTAAAACTACTAAATGAAGGCTATTTCCCTTCTATAGCTATTGGTTTTAATGATTTTGCTGGAACGGGTCTATATAGTTCGGAGTATATCGTTGCAAGTTATGGCATTGATAATGTTGATATTCATACTGGCATTGGATGGGGAGCCTTAAGTGATATAAATGGAACTATCAATAACCCTTTAGGTTATATACATGATTCATTTAAAACGAGGAGTCGAGCGAGCTGTAAAGGCGGTTGTTTTAATCTTAATCAATATTTTTCTGGAGAAGCAGCATCTCCATTTTTTGGAATATCTTATAGAGTAAGAGATAGTTTAGTATTCAAATTTGAAAAAGATACAACTTTTATAGACCGTGCAAAACTTCCATACCTCAAAAGAGAAAGTGATTTTTCATATGGTTTTGATTATTTAATAAATGATAATTTCAGTATAGGGGCCTCGTATGAAAGAGGAGGTTTTTACTCTTTTAAATTTGTATACAAAAATGATCCAATAGGAACACGCAAAAAATATCAATTTCAAGAGCCTGTAATCAGTAAAGATGATAATAAATATACCAAATTAATTAAAAACCTAGAGGAAAATGGAATTGGTGTAAACAAAATAACAGAAACTACAAGATCAATAGGGCTTGAGTTAACCCAGTTCATTCATCCAGACTTAAATATTGTAGAAGATATTATTTCTCAGGCATCTATAAGTGCTGGCATTACAAAGCCGGTAAAAAAAGATATAGAAATATCTAATTTAAGAGCAGTTACTGAATTGGATGATAATTTTAAAAGAAACTCCAGAACTATATATGAAAGACCTACCTCAAGTCGTTTTAATACATTTACCCAATTAAAATTAAGACCATTTATTGCCTCAAGGGAGGAATTTTTTAAAGGAGCTTTGCTTCTAGAAAATAATTCTGAGATCATTATTAAGGAAAACCTTTTTCTAAATGCTAATTTAAAATATAGTTTAGCTAATAATTTTGAAGATCTTAGATTTGGGCCAATTGATAAATACCCAGCCCAGGTTCGGTCTGATGTAAAACAGTATTTAAAAAATATGGACGATGGGCTTCTGCTTGGAAGGCTGCAACTAGATTACCATTTAACTCCTAAAATCAATCATCATTTGATGTTTACTGGTGGCATTCTTGAGGATATGTTTTCAGGAATCGGTATGGAATATCTATATTTTAAGCAAGATAGCAATTTTGCACTAGGCGTTGAGATTTTTAAAGTAAAGAAAAGAGATTATCATTGGGGCTTTGAACATCTCGAATATGAGAACACCTTGGCTAATGCAAATTTTTACTATAGAAATTATGGTTCCATACCATTTGATATGAAAATATCTGCAGGTGAATATTTAGCTGGTGACATTGGGTCAACAATAGAGTTCTCAAGAACTTTAGATGGGGGGCTTCAATTTGGAGTATTTGCAACTTTTACAGATGTTTCAACGCAGCAATTTGGTGAGGGTAGTTTCGATAAAGGACTATTTTTCAACATACCAATATATGGAAATTTAATAAATTACACATGGAGACCGTTAACAAAAGATCCAGGCGCCAAATTAATTAGAATGAATAACTTGCATGACCTTTTGGTGAAGCTAAGACCAATTAATTAGATATGTCTTTTTATGATACAAATATTTTAAAAAAAACATTACAATACACTAAATATATTGTATTATTCACAAAGAGGAAGTTATAATCACTGTCTAGTTTCAATTTTGACTTTATACAGTTAAAGGTAATAGGAAAATAACAACATGAAAAATATCAAAAACTTACTGACTATATCCATGGTATTCACAATGGTTTCGATTAGTATCGATGCTGCTAACTCATATGAAATTAATGACGCTAGTTACAATACAATTTCTACTAAAGTTAATGAAATGAGTTACAGTCAACTTGTTACTTCAAAATCAAGTCTTACTCAAGAGAAAGAAGACCTGGAAAATCAAAGAGATAATACTCAGAGTCCTTCTCAGAGAAAGTCTATTGATGAGAGGCTCAAACAAGTTTATACAGAACTATCTCTCATTCAAAGAGCATTAGTTGCATTGGTCGGTGTTGCTGCAATATCTGCAGTTACGGATGATGGTTATAATGATAATATTCCACCAGTAATAACCGTACTTGGAGAAAATCCAGTTACTGTTGAATTAGGTACAGCATATTCAGACGCTGGTGCAACAGCTATGGATGCATTTCATGGAGCTACATCTGTAACAGTATCAGGCTCTGTTGATACAGGTACAGTTGGGGCATATACAATCACTTATTTAGCAGCTGATCTGGATGGTAACTCAGCTACAGCCTCTAGGGTTGTAAATGTTGTAGATACAACTGCACCTGAAGTAACATTAGTTGGAGATAATCCGGTAACCCATGAGCTGGGCACTGAATATACAGATGCTGGTGCAACTGCAACAGATGCTTCAGGAAATGTAACTGCTACCACTACTGATGAAGTAGATACAAGCACTGTTGGATCATACACATTAAATTACACTGCTACAGATGCTTCAGGTAATGAAGGATCTGCCTCAAGAGTCGTGAATGTAGTTGATACTACATCACCTGTCTTTACCTCATCAGCTACATTCATAGTGGATGAAAATGTAACTACTGTTGGAACTGTTACAGCAACTGATTTAGCTGATACAAAATTCACAATTGGTGAGACTGCTGGGCCTGCAACACGTGGCAATAGAGCAAGTTCCTCACTTGTTATTACAACTGCAGGTTTACTATCTTTTGATATAGCACCAGATTATGACCTACAAGAAACAGATACTGTTGTAAAAGACGAATTTGGTAATAAGCTAACTGAGACATACTCTGGATATGAAACAGGAGCTACAATGGACTTTACTGCAACGGTAACAGTAACAGATGCTTCTGGTAACACATCCACTCAAGATATAACTGTTAAAGTTAATGATGTTGGTGGCTATGATGATGATGTCGGAACTGGAACAGGAACAGGAACTGGTACAGCTACTACAACCCTTGGGCAAGAAGAAGATGAAGAAGGAGACTCAGGAACTGGAACTGGTACAGGAACTGGTACAGGAACAGGAACAGGAACTGGAACCGGAACAGGAACTTCTACAGCTACATCTACATAATTTAGTTCATAGATCAGTGAGCCTTGGAAAAAAAGATATTATAAAAAATATCTCATCCAAGGCTCAGATTTCTAGTCTTACAAGTAAATTATTTCTTAAAAATTTTTTGTCTATAATAAGTTTCAATTCAAAGAAAAGAACCGTGAAAATATCAAATTTTGGTAGTTTTCAAAGATTTTTAACTCCGAAAAGAATAGGAAGAAACCCAAAGACTAAAGAAAAATTTATCATCTCGCAGAGATCTAAATTATCTTTAAAACCGTCTAATAAAATAAAGACTTCATTAAACTAGCCTGTATAAATTTTTTTATATTGGTCGGGATGGCCGGATTTGAACCGACGACCACTACACCCCCAGTGTAGTGCGCTACCAGGCTGCGCTACATCCCGTATAAATAATTGTTAAATTATATATAATATACTTATGTTCATGTGAAATTTACTTCAAAACCATGCCTAAAAATATACTTTATATCTTAATTTTTCTAAATCTATTTCAAGTTCATATTTATGCAAATGATGATAAAAACTTTATATCAACAAGCTCAGGAAGTATAAATGGCTACCTAAAAAATAAAGTTATTAATTATGATGACATACCGTATGCAATTCCACCAGTCGGCTTGCTTAGGTGGAAGGCTCCAAGAGAGTTAATAGCAAAAAACAATATCATACATAAAAAAAACGGCAATCACTGCGTTCAAGAGCCATTATCAATGGGAGGAGTCAGCGGTGCAGGTATTTTAACTGGAACCGAAGACTGTTTATATTTAGACATTAAAGTACCTAAAAAGAGTTCAGATCAATTACTTCCAGTAATGTTTTGGATACATGGTGGAGGAAATACATCAGGACTCAAAGACATATATAATTTTTCTACAATGGTTAAAAGGCATGATGTTATTGTTGTTACAATTAACTATCGGTTAGGTGCTTTTGGTTGGTTCACACATCCAGCCATTCAAGACCAGCATGAAGATATCGATAAAACATCAAATTTTGCGACACTTGATATAATTGAAGCGCTTAAGTGGGTTAAGAATAATATAGAATCTTTTGGAGGCGACCCAAATAATATTACTATTTTTGGAGAATCTGCAGGAGGTCATAACGTTCTCTCTCTAATAGTAGCACCACAAGCTAAAGGACTTTTTCATAAAGCTATTTCTCAATCCGGATATACGACCTCTGTATCTAAAAAACATGCTTATATTACTCATATAGATAATCCAACCTTTGACCATGCTAGCAATGAAGTTGTAAAGAGACTTATACCAAATTCAGAAAAAATTTCTTCTAGAGAATTAAATAAAGCATTATATTCACTAACAGCAAAAGAATTTTTTAGTGAATATTCTGATAAATCCAACCTAGAAATTCCCTTGCTGACTAACGATGGAATTGTAATCCCAAAAGTTGGCTTAGAAAAAGCATTAAAAGATAGTAAATATATTAAAAATGTTCCTTTCATGGCTGGCTCTAATAGAGATGAGGTAAAACTATGGATCGCAGCAGCAGAATATTTTGTTGAATTAGATTCTTCTGTGATTGGTTCAATTCTAGGCATACCAAGGGTTAAATTAAAAAATGAAGCCTCATTTGAGGCATTTAATTATTATAGAAGTGAAGCATGGAAAATACGTGGTGTAATTGAACCAATTTTATCATTAAATATTGCGGGCAATTTAAATACTTATGCATATAGGTATGACTGGGATGACCATAGAAGATTTTTTATTGCTGACTTTAAAAAACTAATTGGAGCATCACACGGAACTGAAATACCTCTTATTACAGGAAATAATGATATTGTTGGTGACTTTGGTTTTTTGCTCTACCCATCAGGACCTTCAAAAAGATTCTTATCAAAAAATATGATGTTACTTTGGTCTAATTTTGCTAAAAATGGATCACCTGGAGTATCTTCGAACGGAATAGAATGGCTTTCATATAACTCTTTTCAAGAAACTAATTTTTTTATTTTAGACAATAAAAGGAATATGAAGGTTGCCAACTTATATATATCTTATAAAAACTTAGTAGATCAACTTAACTATGATGTGAGAGTAAATGAATTAGAAAGGTGTGTAATTTTATATCAAATGGGCACTTTTGTAGGCAATGATATATTCAATGAGATTAAGCAATTCTCAAACTTTGATTGTGATAGAAAAGATGCAAGAAAATTTTTAGAAACCAATGCAAGCTTTATAGAGTATTAGGTATTAGTATTCTTGACTCTATCTTTAATTTTTAATACATCTATATCTTTTAAATGAATTAAATCTGCAATTCTTCTTATCAACCTTTCTTCATTAACCTCAAGAATAGAATCTGCGTAGGCAACAGACCATAAAAATGAGAGTAACGAGAGTTTGTCTTCTTTCGAGTAATCTTTGTTTATATCTTCTATAAACTCATGAAATGAGACGCTATTATTACTAAAATTTTGAATAATTTCCAATATATCATCTTCAGTCTTTTGAACTTTTGAAGTAATTTTTTTTAACTCTTTAAGAATAATAGATAATTCAGAATCAGCTATATCACCATCTGATCTTGCTATCTCATATGCCAACAATGATGCAGTCAATTCTATATCTAGATTTTTATTAATTCCTTCAACAGGTTTTTCTTTTTTCTTAAAAAAATTAAACATTATTTTTATTTGAATTTAATACTTGCATAATAATAAGCATATAAGTAATAACATGAAGCGTAAACAATAAATAAATAAGACGAAACCCAAGGAGAAAAAGCACTATTTAAAAATACACCTATCAAACCTGTAATTAATGAGATTATTAATATAACTACAAGTGTTCCTTCGGGAGAGTATCTATTCATTAATTTATGATGGATATGATCTCTTCCAGGAGAAGAAATGCTTTTACCCTTTTTAAGTCTGGCAAATATTAAACCAATACAATCTAGAAGAGGGATAGCAACAAACCAAATCATTGTAATTGGCTCACAATCATATGATGTATTTTGAGAGCCGTATATGGCACTCCATGCTACCCAGAAACCAATTAAATTAGACCCACTATCTCCAAGAAACACACCTCTTTTTTTCCCAAATATTGTCAAATTAAAAATTAAAAATCCAATCATTGAACCAATTATCAATATTAGCATTGAGTCATAGATCAATCCAGAATGAAAACCTATTAATAATAGACTTATCATTGCACATCCAGAACACAAACCATTGATACCATCTATCATGTTAAATGCATTCATTATTCCAACTACACAAAAAATAGTAACTGGAATACTTAATATTCCAAGATTTATATCTCCAAAACCTAATAAATTTCCAAATGATTCTAGCTGAATGCCAGTTGTGTGAATTACATAAAAACTTATAAGAGCTTGAATTAATAACCTTTGACTTACCTTTAAACCCTTGTAATCGTCAATTAAAAATAATAACAATAATGGTAACGAGCTTACCATTAAATAATATGTAAATTCTGGAACATACCCATTAAGATTATTTAAATCAATATAAAGCTTTCCAGAGAGCACTAAAGCTATAAAAATTCCAGTTCCACCTGTCAAGGGTGTTGGTCTTTGATGAAACTTCCTACTTCTATCTGGTATATCAACTAAAATATTATTAGTTTTAGCATAGTTTCTTAATATAGAATTGATAGCAACAGAAGCAACAATGCTAATAATTAGATAGTCAATGATAATTGTTATTTCCATTTTTGATAAAGCTTCTGTTAATCTATGATTATATATAAATTCTTGTTAATTTATGTAAATTGTTTATACATAGATAAGAGGAACTATAAATAAATATTAAATTTATGAAAAATAACAGTACAAAAAATGAATTAGCTATTGCCAAAAAATCTGCAATTGAGGCAGGAAGCTTATTATTAAGAAATAAAAAAACACTGAATCAAGAAATTTTATCTACTAAAAAAGATATAAAATTAAAGGCTGATATTCTTGCTGAAAAAGTAATTAAAACTATTATTGAAAATGAATCTGATTATCCAATACTTGCTGAAGAGAGTGGGTTTTCATCCAATATTGATTCAAGTACATTTTGGGTAGTTGATCCTCTTGATGGGACAGCTAATTATGCCAGAAATATACCAATATGCTGTGTTTCAATCGCATTAATATCAGATTTAAAGCCTATTTTAGGCGTGATTTATGACTTTATTAATGACGATTTGTATGAAGGGTCCATTCACACAAAAGCTCTTCTAAATAGCAAAAAGATATCAGTATCCCAAGTAAAAGATTCTAGTGAAGGGATTTTAATAACTGGCCTTCCAAACAATACAGACTATTCAGATAGCGCATTGTTAAAAATGGTTAAAGATTTTCAAAATTGGAGAAAGGTTAGAATGATTGGCTCAGCTGCTATGGCTTCTGTGTATGTTGCATCAGGTAGGGCAGATTTATACACTGAGAAAAAAACTTATCTTTGGGATATTGCAGCTGGTGCAGCTATAGTTAATGCCGCAGGTGGAGAAACATCAATTGTTAATCAAAATGAAAATTTTCAAGTTGATGTACACTTCTCAAATTCACATTTAAAAATATAAAAGTAATGAAAAGTTTAGTTTGGTTAAGAGCTGATTTACGCCTTGAAGATAACCCAGCATTAAAAGAGGCTTGTAAATCGTATGAAGAAGTTCAAGCTGTATATATTTTTTCAAAGAATCAATTAGTTTTTCATAATGAAGCAAATGTAAAAATTGATTTCATTGTTAAGAATTTATTTCTTCTAGAAAAAAGTCTTAGAGAACTGAATATACCCCTTACAATACTTCAAAGCGATGGTTTTCAAGAGGACCCTAAACTAATACAAAATATATCCTTAAAGAGAAATATTGATAAAGTTTTTTGGAATAAACAATTTGGAGAAGATGAGTCTAATAGAGATTCTATTGCTTTAGATATTCTAGAGAAAAGCAATATCAAAGTTGAATCTTTTTATGAATCAGTCGTGTATGAGCCAGGTTTTTTAAAAACAGGCCAAGGGACTCCTTATTCTGTTTTTACTCCATTCAAAAGAAAATGGATAGAAAATTTTGAAATGGATTTCCTAGATATAGATTTTAAATACCAAAAAAAAATACCATCTGAAATTACCTCAAACATAAACGATTTTAATTTTAATCTTGATCAGACTCATAAAGTCGATATGAATTTATGGCCAGCCGGAGAAGAGGTAGCAGACGCAAGCCTTAAAAATTTTTTAAATAAAAAAGCTGCTGACTATTCTAAAAATAGAAATGATCCCATCTTGGATGGAACTAGTAGAATATCTCCATACTTAGCTTGCGGAGTTATTTCAGCAAAAAAATGTATTTTAGAGGCATTAAAAATAAATAATTTTGAATTTAGTTCTGGGAAAATTGGTGTTACAAAATGGATCGATGAAATTATTTGGCGAGAATTTTATAAAAATATAATGTTTTCCTTTCCTAAGGTGAGTAGAGGGCAGCCATTTCAAGATTATTCTAAAAATATTCAATGGCGATATGATGAGGGCGAATTTAATGCTTGGAAAGAGGGTAAAACTGGTTTTCCTATAGTAGATGCTGCTATGCGACAGCTTCTTCATGAAGGTTGGATGCATAATAGATTAAGAATGGTTGTGGCAATGTTTTTTACAAAAAATATGCTTCATGACTGGAGATTGGGTGAGGCATATTTTATGCAGAATCTAATTGATGGTGATTTTGCATCTAATAATGGTGGATGGCAGTGGAGTAGCTCAACGGGAACTGATGCAGCTCCATATTTTAGGATCTTTAATCCAATTACTCAGTCTACTAATTTTGATAAAGAGGGTAAATTTATCAAAAAATATATCCCTGAGCTTAAAGATTTAGATAAATCTGTAATCCATAATCCTTCTTTGGAGCACAGAAAATATTGCAAGTATCCAGAACCAATATTGGATTTAAAAGAGTCAAGATTAAGAGCGATAGATGCTTTTAAAATAGCTAAATCTTGGGCATAAAATACATAGTTTAGTTAATTAATCTTATGTATACTTTGCTCAAATAATTTTTTATATGGGGAGTATATAAGAATGCATAAAACTGATTTAGAAATAGCAAATAACGCATCAAAAAAACATATCAAAGATATAGCAGCATCTTTGAATATTCCTGAAGATGCTTTAATAGTTTATGGAAATGATAAAGCTAAGATTAATTATGAATTTTTAGATACTTGCAAAGATAAAAAAGATGGAAAATTAATTCTTGTTACTGCAATTTCTCCCACACCAGCAGGCGAAGGCAAAACAACCACAAGCGTTGGCTTGGTTGATGGCTTATGCCATATAGGCAAAAAAGCAATGATATGTCTCAGAGAGCCAAGCTTGGGTCCATGTTTTGGCATGAAGGGAGGTGCTGCAGGAGGCGGTTATGCTCAAGTTGTTCCTATGACAGATATTAATCTTCATTTTACTGGCGATTTTCATGCAATTGGAGCTGCTCACAACTTGCTTTCAGCATTAGTAGATAACCACATTCATTGGGAAAATACTTTAAATCTTGATCCAAGAAGAATTACTTGGAGACGTGTAGTTGATATGAATGATAGGTCATTAAGAGATATTACATGCGGACTTGGAGGAACAGGAAATGGTATTCCAAGGCAAAGTGGTTTTGATATTACTGTAGCATCTGAAATTATGGCTGTTTTTTGTTTAGCAAGTGATTTGGAAGATTTGCAAAATAGAATTGGCAACATAGTTGTTGGATATACAAAAAATCAAGAGGCTGTAAAAGTAAGCCAATTAAATGCTCAGGGCGCAATAACTGCTTTGTTAAGAGATGCTTTTCAACCTAACTTAGTCCAAACCCTTGAGAATAACCCAGCATTTATGCATGGGGGACCTTTTGCAAATATTGCACATGGGTGTAATTCGGTTATGGCAACAAAAAGCGCTTTAAAAATGGCTGACTATGTTGTTACTGAAGCAGGTTTTGGCGCTGACTTGGGAGCAGAAAAATTCTTTAATATTAAATGTAGAAAAGCTGGTTTATCACCAGATGCTGTAGTCCTAGTTGCAACAACTAAAGCTCTTAAAATGCATGGCGGTGTTAAAAAAGAAGATTTAAAAGAAGAAAATATTCAGGCAGTAAAAGACGGATGTAAAAACCTTGAAAGACATATCCAAAATATAGGTAAGTTTGGAGTCCCAGTAACGGTCGGTATTAATGAATATTACACTGATACCAAAGATGAACATCAAGAA